>RCMY010001243.1_pt1 | contig 24330 bp, 29 predicted proteins | sample 2041341 | NCBI WGS metagenome assembly RCMY01 (sample SAMN09708234, study PRJNA481090) | Marine sediment metagenome, whole genome shotgun sequencing project.
GCTTCTACAGCTCGGTCCTGCTCCTGGTCGGATCGATCGGGCCGGTGTCCGCCGGCATCCTCGCCGAACGAACCGGCGAGCGAAGGTGGGTGTCGCTGATCATCGTTGGCTCCGCCATGATCGCAGCAGCTGCGATTCGATACTCGGGCTACCGTCGAGACGATGAATGAGTCGAGACGATGACTGACCAGACGCCGGATACCGATCCGCTCGATCCGAGCTTCGAGACGGAGCTGGTATTGCCGACCTTCGCCCTGTCGACCGCCTTCTATGCCGAGCGGGCCGACGGCTCCATCTTGTTGCTGAAGCGAGCCGAGGGTACGGCCATGGCCGGTGTCTACTTCCTGCCGGGGGGCCTGGTCGACCCTGGGGAGGAGCCGTTCGAAGCCGCCGTCCGAGAGCTGCGCGAGGAATCCGGTCTCGAGCTGCTGGAGGGGCCAACGATGGTCGGCTGCTACCCGATGTGGGTGTACGGCCGAGACATGCTGCAGCTCAGTTTCCGGGGACGGGTCGCCGGCGACGGTGAGGCGATCGTGAGCAGCGAACACACCGACCATCGTTGGGTGCAGCCCGAGGAGTTCGCGGCAGGCTTCACACCCGACGCGGTCACCAGTCTCGCCGGCGGCAACGACCGAATCGCCGCCCTGCTGTCGAACATCGGCAACGACGTCGACCGGTATCTCCGACTTCGAGGTCGACCAGACGCCCCTGGGATGTGATCAGGTCATTTGTGCTCGGGCCGAAAGATCGCCCGGTCCCCGACGCTTCACCAATTGCTCGGCGACCTGCTCTCGATGGGCGTCGTCAGCGTTGCCACCGAACTTGAACTTGGCTCGGACGGCGGACACCTCGACCGTGATGCCCCGGATCGCTCCGAGGTGTTTTCCGTGTTCAGACGGGTCGACGAGATCGGCGTCGGGTTCGAGATCCTGGAGCTGGGTCTTGAGCACACCGGCAACCTCGCTCGCCCGATCGTGCACCGTCGCCGTGCCGGTGAGCTGTACCGCGGCGTAGTACGTGGTCGGAAGTCCGCGTCGGGGGTCTTCGTGACCGAGGGCCTTCCATGCGGCCGGGATGTACGCCCAGTCACCGGCGACGCTCAGCAGGCACTGGTCGTTCTCCGCCAGTGCTTCGAACACCGGATTCTGGCGAGCCAGGTGGAAGACGATGGTGTTCGAGTCGAGGACGAACTGGGTTGGTACCACCACGGGCACCGCCCGATCCCGGCCCCCGGCGATGAAATGGCCAAACCCCTCCGAGGTCACGAATGCCCGCCAGCGGTCTGGGTCATGGCTGGCATCGTCGTGAGCTCGGATCAGCATCAGAATATTGTGACATCTGGGCGTAGTGTTGAGACATGCGCATTGGCATCAACGCAACCGGACTCGTTCAGAAGGCGTCGATACCGGCGTTCATCGAACACGCAACCAAAGCAGAAGCCGATGGCTTTGCCAGCTATTGGGTTGCCGAACACCCGACAGGCGGCCTCGACGCACTGACGGTTCTCGCCCTGGTCGGACAAGCGGTGTCTTCCATGGAGCTCGGCACGGCGGTCATCCCGACCTACCCCCGTCACCCGATCACGTTGGCGGCGCAGGCGCTGACCACCCAGTCCGCGATCAAGGGCCGTCTCACGTTGGGAATCGGGCTTTCGCACCGGGCGATGATGCGCGACCTCGGCCTGGAAGATGACAAGCCGGTTCGACACCTGATCGACTATCTTTCGGTGCTCGGGCCACTCCTCGCCGATGGTCGGGTCGACTACGAAGGGCCATCGATCACCGGACGAGCCGAGGTGTTCCAGCCCCAGTCGGAGCCGCCGCAGATCGTGGTCGCGGCGCTCGGTCCTCAAACGTTGCGGGTTGCCGGCGCCCGCACCTCGGGCACGTCGCTGGCATGGGTCGGGCCGAAGACGATCGCCGGCCACATCGCGCCCGCCATCAACGAAGCCGCCGAACGGGCCAACCGGCCGACACCACGGATCATTGCCACGCTGCCGATCTGTGTCACCGACAATCCAGCTGCGGTTCGGGAACGGCTGGCGCCGACGGCCGCCTTCTATTCTTCGCTCCCTTCGTATCAGGCGATGTTCGAACGTGAGGGCATGAGCGATCCCACCGAACTCGGCATCTTCGGCACGGCGGCCGAGGTCGAGGACCGGCTTGGTGGCCTGGCCGACGCCGGAGTCACCGACTTCGCAGCATCGGAGTTCGGACCGAGCGCCGACGAACGTCACAACACTCGCGAACTGCTGCGGGGAATGGCCGGGTCGTAGCGTCGGTTGTCCTCAACATGACTGCTGCCACTCCCCCACCCGCCACCCCATCGGACAGCGAAGAGATCGTCGTCTACTGGCGACCGGGCTGCGGGTTCTGCAGCATGCTGCGTTCGCAACTTGATCGCGCCAACGTGTCGCATCGCCTGGTCAACATCTGGGACAGCCCCGAAGCGGCCGCCGCCGTTCGAGCGATCGCCAACGGCAACGAAACCGTACCAACGGTGCAGATCGGCCCGGTCGGCCTCGTCAATCCAAGCCTCCGAGAAGTGGTCACCGCCGCCGCCGCTCACGCCCCCGGCGCCCTGCCCGAAGGCTTCGAGCCACCGGAGCCCAGCAAGATCGCCAAAGTCGTCACCAAAATCCTCGGCGGAGGCAGCTGAACTCGTTCAATTGTCAAGCCGGCAGCGCCCGTCGTCAATTGCTTCGAGAGCAGCCGTCAGCACGTGTTGGGCCGACAGGGCGCTGTCGATCACATGGTGTTCGAAGGAGCCGAGGTTGGTGAACTGATCAAACATCACTTCGGCTCCTGAGATCTCGGTTGTTCCGTCTCGTTTTCTGACCCGGTCCAGCGCCAATGAGCGTGATGGACGCAAGACGAGGTAGTCGAGCGGGATCGACCGGCCGGCCAGTCGCGTTGTCATTCGATCCATCACCCACGGACCCATCACCCCATCGACAATGACTGCGAAGCCGCCCTCGGCATAGGCAGCGGCCGTGTCGGCGATCAGATCGAGGACCAACAGGTTCTGCTGATGGGCCTCGACGAGATGCGGAGCGACGAACCCATTGGCAATCCATCGGTAGAACTGATCGGTCTCGAGGTGCACCGACATCGAGAATTGATGACTTCGAGCAAGTCCAGCGGCCGTCGTACTCTTGCCTGCACCTGGCGGGCCACCCACTACGATGACCCGTCCCTGCTTCTCGAACTCGTCCCCCGCCATCGCCGACAGCGTAGTTGGCGGACCGACGCAGCGACGCCCCGCCAACAGCTGTGTCGGCGCTGCCAAGTGCGCCGATCTTGTCGCACGGCTGGTAACGCGCTATAACCTGGCGGTCGACCCGAGGTGAGGCATGGACGTTTCCGCACGATCTGAAGATGGCGTCACCATCGCATCCCTCGCAGGGGAATTCGATGCACACCACAGCGACGACGCGCTCGAAGCACTCGCGAAGTTGGAGCTCGGTCCAAAGGGCCTTGTCCTCGACATGGCCGACGTCACCTTCCTCGACTCCGCTGGCATCTCTTCGTTGATCCGGCTTCGCGAACAGAACGCCGACGGTGCGGTCACCATCACGAATCCCTCCGCTCCGGTGCAGCGAGTGCTCGGAATCGTCGGCCTTCTCGAGCACTTCGGCCTCGAGCCCGACTGAACCCCAGCCGTCAACCGGGGGGCCGAGCCGTCAATCGGGTGGTGGCAGGTACACCCGCATCTGATCGAGTGCTCGGCGCAGGAGCCGCGAGACATGCATCTGGCTCATCCCCATGCGATCGGCGATCTCCTGCTGCTTCAGCCCGGCGAAGAACCGCAGCTCGACGATGGTGCGCTCTCGCTCCGGGAGCTTTTCGATGAGTGACTGCACCGCCATCGAAACCTCGGCACGGTCGTAGCCCTCGTCGGTCTCGCCCAAGCTGGCGGCAAGCGCCAGACCCGGCCCATCCTCGTTCGAGCTCGACGGGACGTCGATACTCGAGGCGCGATAGGCCGCTTGCACGTCGAGTGCTTCGACGATCTCGTCGTCGGGATAGCCCAACCGCTCGGACAGTTCCTGAACCGAAGGCGGTCGCCCCAGTTCGCTCGACATCACTTCGATCGTCTTACGGATCTCGCCACTGCGTTCCTGAAGGCTTCGGGGAACCCGAACCGACCAGGTCTTGTCTCTGAAGTAGCGCTTGAGCTCGCCCTCGATGGTTCGCCCGGCAAAAGTCGAGAATTTGATGCCGAGCGACGGGTCGAAACGATCGACTGCCTTGACGCATGCAACCTGGGCAGTTTGTCGTAGGTCTTCGTCGGGCACGCCGCGATTGCTGAAGCGCTTGGCGAAATACACGACAAGTGGTGCGTAGCTCTCGACGAGCTGATTCCTGATCTCCTGCGACCCGGTCTCTTGGAGTTGTTCGAAGAGGCGGCTGCGCTCGGCCTCACGCTCAGCGCTCAAGAGCTTGGCGGCCTTTCCTCAGCTCGAACCAGCGCTCGCCATCGGGCCGTGTTCCGAGAGCGTGTTCATCGAGGATCGCCCCCAAGATGGCGTCGACGAGATCATCGGGTTCGTTGGGCGGAACGCCATCGCCGGTTCGCTTCGCCCAGAGTCGGAAGTCGCCGTTGCTGGCCTCGCAGCTGATCGTGACGTCACCTCCTGCAGCCTCATCGCGAAGCAACCAGCCGACTGCCTCACCAACGGCAAGGCGTATGTCGTCGAGTTCCTCGACGTCGAAGCCGCCGGCGGCTGCCATCGAAGCGGCATTCAACCGAGCCAAGCTCAGAAAGCGGGAGCGTGCCGGAAACACGATGGTCAACAGTTCGGAAGTGTCGTTCATTGAGTTGATCCAATCATGACTTGGGGTGTCCCCGATCACATCCTGGATCAAACATGTCGTTTCCACTTCAGCCGATGGGGTATCGCCCAACAATGGCAGACATCAACAATCCGTTCCAGACCGACGAGGTCGTCGGTATCGCACCGGCGGCTCATCGTCATGACATCGTAGACTCGCTTCGCACCAACGGTTTCGAGATCGAGGTGCTCGACGGTCCTCACGATGCCGAGCAGATCGACATCGCCGGTGAAGGACTGACGAGCAAGATCGTTCGCTTCTTCCAGCAGGGCGAAGAGCTCGATGCCCTTCGCAAGTTCAAGGCTCACCTCGAGCAGGGCGATTCGGTTGTCCGGGTGCTTTCGGTCGGCGACAACGCCGAGGCCGCCGGCAAGATCTTCGTCGACCACGGCGGCGAAACCATCTGGCACTACGGGAACTGGACCTACCGCCAGCTTCACGACTGACTCACCATTGCCTGACTCAGCCCGTTGGCTGACCCGATGATGGCAGACTCGACGATGGCAGGGCGAGGAGGGCGCCCGCGTCGTCGGGGCCTCGGCTACCGGGCTCGTACACCGACGGCTGGACCTCCCGACCGAGTATCGGGTCCACGATCTCCCATGCCCGGACGATGTCGTGGATCTGGGCAAAGTGGCGCTGATCTCCCGATAGCGCCCCGGCAAGCATCGTTGCGTAGTCACCAAGGCTGCCATGGCCCCTTGGTCCGCAGGCGACGAGATCGACCATCTCTCCGGCCACCTCCAGCTCGAGAACCACGGCAGGATCGGGTTTCACCCCGAAACGAATCCGGTTGGTTCCAAGGCAGACCACGATCTGTGTCGTCGTCGACTCCAACTCCTTGCCGGTACGCAGCAAGATGTCGACGCCTCGCCAGCGGTCGTTGTCGACGGCAAGTCGGGCGGCAACGAACGTCTCGACGTTCGAGTCGGATGCGACATCTTCGAGGTCGCGATAGCCGGCGAACTGGCCGAGGATCACGCCGGATGGCGACAACGGAACCATTGCATCGAGGAGTTGAGCACGTGCTCGGTCGAATGAGGCTGCCGTTTCGTCGTCGGGCGTCTCCATCATGAGGACAGCAATCATCTGCAGCAGGTGGTTCTGCACGACATCTCGTATTGCGCCGACCGATTCGTAGAAGTCTCCCCGGCCGTCGACGCCGAATGCCTCGGCCATCGTGACCTCGATCCGGTCGACAGATCGCCGGTCGAAACCGGCATCGATGAGCGTGTTTCGATACCGGAACGTCGCCAGGTGTTCGACTTCGGCCTTGGCCAGGAAGTGATCGACCGCGAAGACATTTTCCTCGGGGACGTGGCTGGTGATGTCGTCGAACAGGGTTCGCGCACTTGCGCTGTCGTTTCCGAATGGCTTCTCGAGAACGAGGCGGGTCGCAGCTCCAAGCTTGCTTTCGCCGATACCTCGAGCGACGCCGCCGAAGAGATCGGGAGGCAATGCTGCGTACACCACCGGTGCCGCCGTTTCTCCCGCTCGCCCGCCCTGCGTGGAGCCATCGCCGATGCGCTCGCAGAGCGACGCGTAGGTCGCTGGGTCTTGAGAGTCGCCGACGAGGTACGACAAGTCGAGGCGGTCCTTGACGTCCAGGCTCGACTCGTCGGTCGAGTCGATCAGCATGTCCCACAGGTCATCGTCACTGTGCTCAGAGCGGCCGACGCCGATGACCGGACCCCCGAGCTTTCCCGCGCGGGCGAGTTCCACCAGAGCGGGGAAGAGCTTCTTCTTACCGAGATCGCCGGTGAGGCCGAACAAGACGAGTGGGGACGATGTCATCGTGACTCCGAAAATTGGTCGAGGTGGACTGCGGCGCTGATGAGCGACAGGTGGGTGAAGGCTTGCGGATAGTTGCCCAGTTGATCACCCGACGGCGCGATGACTTCACTGAACAGTCCGAGCGGACCGGCGAAAGTGAGCATCTTCTCGAAATGAATACGGGCCTCCTCGATCCGCCCGGCACGGGCCAAAGCTTCGACGAACCAGAACGAGCAGATGCTGAACGAGCCGTCGTCGCCGTCCAATCCGTCATCGCTCTTGGCGTTGTCGTACCGGTCGACCAGTACCCCGTGCACCAATGACTGTTGGATGGCGTCGAGGGTCGACAACCACTGAGGATCGGTACCCGACACGAATTTGACCAGTGGCATCAGCAACAACGACGCGTCGAGCGTGTCGCCATCGAAGACCTGAGTGAAGGCCTCCAACTCATCGGACCACCCTCCATCGAGGATCGCAACGTGAATCTCGTCTCTTGTTCGGCGCCACCGCTCGATGTCGGCCGGCCTGCCTCGGAAGGAGGCCATTCGGATCCCTCGTTCCACCGCCACCCAGCACATGAGCGCCGACGAGGTGAAACGTTGGCGTCCCGAACGCACTTCCCATATGCCGTCGTCGGCCTGATCCCAGTGTTCACAGACCCAGTCGACGAGAGCTCGCAGCTCACTCCAGATCGCCAGGGAAAGACCGGCTCCTCGCTTGTCGGCGAGATACATCGAGTCGAGGAGTTCGCCGTAAGTGTCGAGTTGGAGTTGTCGGGCTGCGGCATTGCCAATGCGCACAGGAGAGCTGTCCCGGTAGCCGGACCAGTGGTCGAGTTCGATCTCGTCAAGTTGTGCATTGCCGTCCAAGTCATACAGCGGGGCCAACGGGCTCTCGTCATCTCCGCGCCCACCATCGTTCCTCCCGCAGTCGATCAGCCGTCGGCCGAGCCATCCGGTGAATGCCTCGGCCTCCTCGACGAAACCGAGTTCGAGAAACGCATAGAGGGTGAAGGCCGCGTCCCTGATCCAAACATAGCGGTAGTCCCAGTTCCGCTGGCCTCCGATTCGCTCCGGAAGACTGGTGGTCCCCGCGGCGATGACTCCGCCGGATGAGGCGTGGGTGAGGAGCTTGAGCGTGAGCGCCGACCGGTGGATGACTTCGCCGTAGCGACCCTGGTAGCTGGTCCGGCCGATCCACTGCCGCCAGAAGTTGCTGGTCGTGTCGCACAGATCTTCGGCCAGCAGGTCGGCCGCTGGATCGCCAAGCGCGAAGCACTGCGTTTCGCCCTCGCTGATCACGAAGTCGGCAACGATCGACGACGTGGAGTCATCGACGTCGAGCTCAACCGTGCTGGTCGCGGCCAGCGTCGAGCCGACGTGCTCGAACGCGACCATCCCTTCTCGGGGGCGATCGAAGACCGGGTCGGCGCGCCCGTAGTCGGGGCGCGGCGTCAACACGCTCGTCATCGAGATCGTTCCCCGCACGCCTGTCACCCGGCGAACGATCCCCCGTGTGCTGCTGCCTTCCCGACTGCTTCCTTCCCGGTTGCTTTCACCGACGACCATGAAGTCTTCGATCTCGACGAGACCGTCATCGGAGTGAAACCGGGTGACCAAGATGTTGGTATCGGGGAGATAGAGCTGACGGTCTCGCCAATGGTCGCCGCTCGGTGTGATCGTCCATCCTCCCCCATCAGTGTCGAGGAGAGAGCCAAAAACGGTCGGCGAATCGAACCGTGGCCAACAACACCATTCGATGGCAGCCGCTCGGCCGACGAGGGCCAATGTTTCCATGTCGCCGATGACCCCGTGGAGGCCGATGGCGGTCGCTGACCCTGTGGCTTGCGTCCCAGGAATGGATGGCATCCTCCTGGATTGCCCTCATGACAGGCAGCCCAAACAGGTTTGTCGAACCCCGCCTCGGGGTAGTCCGACTCGCCATGGCAGCACAGACAACCGAAGAGGTGACCGACGAGATCTCGCAATCCGCCGACACCCTCGCCGACTCGATCTCGAACGCGCTACCTCGTCTGGCGGTGGCTTTGGGAATCATCCTCGTCGGCTACCTCCTGGCTCGAATCATGCGAGCCGTGCTCGGGCGAGTGTTCAAACGACGACACGGGCAGAGTTTCTCGACGGTGATGTCGAAGCTGGCGTCGTGGATCTTCCTCGGAGTGATCATTGCCGCTGCCATCGCGGTGACGTTCCCCTCGGTGAAGCCGGTTGATCTCCTTGCCGGACTCGGGTTCTTCTCGGTGGCGGTCGGCTTCGCCTTCCAGGACATCCTCGAGAACACCTTGTCGGGGGTGCTGTTGCTCTTTCGCCAGCCCTTCGTCGCCGGCGATCAGATCGCCGTCGATGGCAACGAGGGAACGGTGGAGGCCATCACGATCCGCGAGACACAGATCCGCCAGTACGACGGCCAGCTTCTCGTCGTCCCGAATCGAGACGTCTACAAGAACGCCATCCGAGTGCAAACCAGTCGACGTGACCGACGGCTCGAGTTCACGGTGGGTGTCTCATACGAAGACGATCTCGACGAGGTGCGCCGGCTCATCGTCGAGACGCTCGCAACGATCGACGAGGTTCGCTCGGTCCCGGCACCAACGGCGTTGGTCAAGTTGCTCAACACCTCGACGGTCGATCTGGTCGTACGATTCTGGGCTGATGCATCCCAGGCCGACGCTCTGCAGGCGGTCGACGCCGCCATCCGAGCCGTCAAGAAGACACTCGATCAGGCGGGCGTCAGCATGCCCTCTGACATCGTGACTCTCGACGCCGCGCCGGGTCTTCGCGCGTTGCTGGTCGACAACGTGCTCCCCGACGACGTATCCCCCAACGACGTAGACACCGACAGTGCATTCACCGACAGTGCATTCACCGACAGTGCACTGGCCGGTGGTGCTCCAGCCCACGAATGACCGAGGCGTCGACAAACCGCGAGCAAAGCAACCGCAGGAAGGCGCTCCGTCGCCTGATCGACGGCACCGCGACCATCGGCGTGACCGCACGGGGAATCAGCTATGGACTTCTCGGCCTCACAGCCATTCGATTGCCATTACAGGGGGCCAGCGAGGACGCCGACCAAAAGGGCGCACTCCGAGTCCTGGCCAGCGCCCCGGGTGGCAAGATCCTCCTCGGCACCCTCGCTGTCGGCTTCCTGCTCTTCGCAGCGTGGGAGTTCATTCGTCTGATCGACGACGGCGTGCCGTCGCCCTCGTTCGATCGTCCAATCGACATGCTCGCCGAACTCTCCGATCCGATCAGCAGGCTCATTGGCATCGTGTTCTACACGAGTCTGTCCTACTCGGCGTTCCAGCTCGCCTTCCTCCTCGGCGGAAGCGAGTCGACATGGACGGTGCAACGGGTTTCGGCCTGGGCTCTCGGCCTTCCACTCGGTCGAGTGTTGATCGCCGGTGCCGGGCTCGTCGTGGTCGGAGTCGCCCTGCGCCGGGGCAACAATGCGCGCACCGCCGACTTCAGTAGCGATCTCGACCTGACATCGGTCGGCGACGCTGAACGTCGAACCATCGAGATCCTGGGCCGAGTCGGCGAAGTCGGCCGAGCCGTCTCGTTCGTGCTGATCGGGTTCTTTCTCGCCACCGCCGCCTCTACCGGCCAACCGAGTGAGGCAGGCGGACTCGATGACAGCCTCCGATCGACCGCGGCGTCGCCCTGGGGCGGAGCGCTGGTCGTTCTCGTCGGTGTCGGATTCGTTGCCTACGCCGGATTCGTGCTCGCGTCCGCTCGACACCGCCATCTGTGACAATCGCATCGGTGACAGTTGCCGGCGATAGCGGTCTTCTCGGCGCTCGTCGCCGAACCAGACCAGACCGGCCGCCACAATTCTCCGACTTTCCGGTTTGGCATCGCGTGGTCGGGGTACTGCGTTCTCACGAACGCAACAAAGGAGAACCAATGGCTGGACAAGCTGATCAATTCAAGGGCCGCGCCAAGCAGGCCGCAGGTGATCTCACCGACAACGACAAGTTGAAGGCAGAGGGCAAGGCCGACGAGACTGGCGGCAAGATCAAAGAAGGCCTCGACGACGCGGCCGACAAGGTCAAAGATGGAGCTGACAAGCTCGTCGACAAGGTCAAGGACATGACCAACTAGTCACCAGAAATCGTGATGAAGACCTCGTGAGGGGCATCATCGCTCCCGAAGCCACCGCCAAGCGGTCCCACCTCTCCCGGGTCCGATCAGCGGTGGCTTCGGCGCGTTTTCGACCTCGCCTCTTCTCCGCTACTTGCGCTTCTTCTTGGAGTAGGACTCGAGCGTGCGCCGCTGTGCCGCACTCAAGCTGTCGACACCGAAGGCGGCGATCTGGTCGAGGATCGGATCGATGTCGAGTTGACGAAATCGCTCGTCATCGAGCGAGGCTGAAGTTGGCGCCGGTGTTCTAGCGGTGCCGCGTTGGCTGCCGCCTTTTGATGCTCGACGTGATGTTCGACGCCCGATCGACGGGACGGCAGGCAGGCCCTCCGCGAGGCCGAAGACCTGGGTGGCGAAGGCGATCAAGATGAGGCTGCCAATGAAGTTCAGGGCTGCCCCGCCGTCACGCACGGCAAGGAGCGACAACAGTTGGATGGCGATGATCACGGCGGCCAGCACCCAGCCGGGGATGCCGAAGAAGAAGCGCACACCCGGCATGTGCAGCACGAAGGCGAAGAAGAGCGCCTGACTGAGCATCGAACCGCCCGCCAGCCCGATGGGAGCCCCGAACACACCGACGGCGTAGAACGCCAGCGACAGAGCGGCGGGAATGACGATCAGAACCGCCAGGAACTGCGCCATTCTGACCCGTCCGAGGGTTCCCTCCATCTGCGAGCCAAACGAGTAGATCAAGAAGGCCGACACGAGTGTCCACAAACTGATCCCACTCGGGATGAACCAGGTGAACATTCGCCAAATTTGGCCGCGGGCAACGTCGGGAGCAGCGAAAACGAGCCACTGACTCACGGGAGCGGTTCGACCTTCGACGGCGACGAGCACCATTCCGGCGAGTACCGCAACCGCGGCAATACCCGCAGAACCCATGTCGACCGTGCCCACACGGAACCACGGGTCTTGCCCACCACCAAAGCGGCTCTGACGGAAGCTGTACATGACGAAAAGCTAGCGGGCTCGACTCGGTCTCACATGGACCAGCACCACCCGAGGTCGACGCCGCCAGTTCCGCGACACCCTAATTCTGGGATACGAATGCCGGCCGAAGCGCCAACGGCGGCCGATACGGAACCCATTGTGTCCGAGACTGACCAACTCGATCGGTGATGAGGTGGAGCACGGCCGGATCGAATCCAAGCCCGATATGTCCCACCCGAACTTCCACATTCTGGTGATTGCGACCACGCTCATCGAGCAGTGACTGCGACCAGTGCACGACCCGGTCGTGCTTCGAGTACACCGATGTGGTCGGCACGGCGAGAACGGCAGGAAGCATCCCCTGTCGGCCGAGCGGGCTACCAAGGGTGATGACGCTGTGAATGAGCTGCGGCGATGAACGGGCCAGCCAGTGGGCGTAAACCCCTCCCAGGCTCCAGCCGACGACCGCCACCGGTTCATTATTTCGCTGATACAGGTCGTTGAGCCGGGCAGTCAACCCCGTGGTGGTCGCCTCGCTCGGGCCCTCGTTGACGCCGAGACGCCATCCGTGGGCACGGTGACCACGCGCCGTCAAGGCCGAGCGAATCAACTGTGTCGACCCGTCGGATGCCGCGAGGCCGGGGATCACCAATACTCGTCGACGCGAAGCCATACCAAACCCTAGAAGGAAACGATGGCAGATGGCTCGCTCGCTTCACCAAGTCCGGCCCTCTTTCGCGGCCCTGTTGGTGCCCCTGCTATGCGGATCTGCTCGTTTGGCGGCCACCGGGCCGGGCAGCGATGAATGCACAGCAGGCCGCCAGGACGGCGACAACGATCGACGTGACATGCGGTCGAGTCGGGCCACGACCCAGGTGGGGAAGCCAGAGGGAACCAATCGCTCGCGTACCGGCGACCACCAGCGCCGCCAGCGCGATCACGACCAGCGGCTCGAGCGACTTCGCGGTGTGCTGGAGCGCCACCGCACCACCGACCATGGCAAGGGCGACGAGCCATCCGATGGGGAGCATCGTCGTTGTCACCCCATCCGGACGCAAGCCAACGCTGCTGACCGGGCCGAAGCACCCATTGCGAACAACGCACGTCGCTTCGTAGCCGGCGGCTCCAACCATCGCCAGGGGTGCGAGTGCCGCGAGACGAACGAGCGCCGAGTGACCCGATCGACGAGCTTGCAGGGAAAGGAGAGCGGCGGCCGCGACGACCCCCGGCCAGAACTCCACGCCACTTCGGATGATCAGCACATCGCCAAGTCGCAGAAGTGAAGATGGATCATCAAGGGCCAGCGCCGACACCCGAGCGACGGCAAGACCGAGGAGGAGCGGGGCAAGCACGACATCGATGAACGACGTCTCGACGAACGGTCTCCCGACGGACCGCGTCTCGACCGTTGCGTTTGGCCCAGCGGGTACCCATCGATGCGCCACCAGCGCCGGCGTACCGACGGCGACGATCGCACTGAGCAAGAGGCCGAAGTCGATCACTCGAGTGCGGCTTCGATCAGCCCTGCGAGGCGTTGTTCGGAAATCCCACCATCTACTCGGGCCCGAATGGCGCCGTCGGCGTCGAACACGAAAGTGGTTGGGTAGGCGGACACTTCCAACGCGCGGGCGATCGACCCGTCGGCGTCGAAGATGTTCGGGTAGCTGACCCCAACGTCAGCGAGAAACTCCTCGGTGTCGCTGATGACATCGTTCGACGCGACGCCGAGCATCGTGATGGAGTCGCCAAAGTCAGTGGCGGCATTTTGCAGGAGCGGCATCTCTGCCCGACACGGCGCGCACCACGATGCCCACACGTTGACAACGACGACCCGTCCGAGTTGGCCGACCAGCATGCCGTTGAACTCGTCCAGACTCGCCACCTGGACGTCGCCCTCTGGCGAAAGCTCGACAGGGTTTCCCATCGCCCGAAACTCGGGGAGCTCCGGCTCGGCCAGTGCGGTGAATGCGATCCACAACAAGACCGCCGCCCCGGCGACGGCGGTCAAAGCTCGTCGGACCTGCGATCGTGAGGGAGAACGAGACGCATCCAAACCCGGACCCGCCCCCGGGTCAGTCGGCTTGCTCCCAGCGTTGATGATGCTCACACCACCGTTCGGTATGGAAGTGGTCGCCGTGTTTGCGACGACGCTCCTGCCCCTCGACGGGCTTGGAGGGGACGGTGACCCGGCTCTTGTTGGTGGGGCGACTCATGGAGATGTTCTAGCCGCTGGTCGAGCGAGAGCCACCCATCGCCGACGCGCTACGTTATGGAAAGACCTTGCCATGTTCAGGGTGTCAGGGATCAGGGCAACCGAGGTCGCTTTATCGATCGACACCGTCGGTCGCACTGTACGCCGGGTCGGTACGAAGCAACATTGGGTAGGCGAGCGAAACGAGTCAGCGATGTCGACCGACGATGCCGAACACAGTGATGGCGAACACAGTGATGCCGAACACACCGACGCTCGGCGTCGTGTTCGCCCCGACCATGGCGAGATGATCGAGCAGCCGTTGTTCAAACAAGACGAGCGACCTCCGCTGTCGTCGGCTCCGAAGCGTGTGTCGAGATGGACTCGATTGTTGCCGAATGCCAAGCAACGCGAACTTGGTCTCAGTCGTGTCCGTGAGATCCGGAACCGACTCTCACGGAGCGATTGAGGCTCGCGCAGCCAACACCGAAGCGGGTGATCTCAGGCGTCGAAGGTCATCGTGACTGCCGTACCGGTTGCACTCGTGAAACGCTCGAAGGAGTCGGCAACCGAACGCATGATGTGAGTTCCGCGCCCCCGGTGTGGCAGCTGCGTTCGTCGCTCGTGCCAGATCCCTGAATCGCTCACGATCACCTGCACGGTGCCGTTGTTCTCGGATGCTCGTACACCAATTCGGCCGGACCGAATCTTCTCATAGCCGTGCTCGATGGCATTGGCACACGCCTCGCTGGTTCCGAGGAGAACTCGCTGCCGAGTGTCGCTGCCGATGCCCAACCCATCGAGCCAGGAGTCGAGTCGTGCCCTGATCGCCGAGACGTCGGCGTGACGAGCGTGGATCGTCTCACGCAGGAGATTGCCCGTCGATGCATAGCGAAGAGAGACGACGACGATGTCGTCTTCGGCAGGATCCGCAACCGAGGCGACGAGATGTTGGTTGATGTGCTCGATATCGAGGCCGACGAGCCCCTTTGCCTGCTCGGCCAGCTGTTCGATGTCGGCGACCAGGTCGCCATCACGACGCTCCACTAAACCGTCGGAGTACACGACCATGGTGTCATCGGCATCGATCTGGACCGTGACAGAATGGCGGACCGGCACGCTGAGTTCGCTGATCGGCGGCGACACCGCCTGGTCGAGCCAACGCACCTCACCCGATCCGGCGACGATGAACGCTGGAGGGTGACCAGCCGACGCGTAGCGAAGCTCATTGCGGTTCGGATCGATGACGACGCAGAACGCCGTGAGATAGTCGGCGCCATCAGGACCGTGAGCGAGGCGGTCGAGCGTGGCCAGCATGGCTGCGGGATCCGGCGGACCGGACGCAAAGAGGATTCCTGCTGCCGCTCGGAGCCGGCCCATTGCCGCGGCAGCCTCGATCCCATGGCCAACGACATCACCGACGATGACCCCGTACTCGCCATCAGGCCACACGAAGGTGTCGTACCAGTCGCCGCCGACCTCGAGTTGTCTACCCGCCGCCTGATAACGGGCGGCGACGTCGATTGTCGGGTGCGGCAACAACTGGTCTGGTAGGAGCGCTCGCTGCAACCGCAACGAGCTCTCACGCTCCTTTTCGCGCGCCCGGGTGGCGGTGATCACTCCGCTCACTCGACCAGCGAGTTCCGTCATGAGGTGGAGGTCGTCCCGGTCGTAGCCTCGACGCTCAGGATCGGTGAGCCCGCACAGCATCGCACCTCGTCGGTTGCCTCCAAGGCCGATCGGAACCGCCAGATAGGAGTGGGTCTCCAACTGTTCGAGTAGCGCTGTCGTCTCGGCATCGAGGCCATAGGGAGTCGTCGCATCGGCGTCGACATGCGTGACGAGGCGAGCTTCGCCACGGGCGACGGCTGAGACCGACGCCCCGTCGGTGTTTTCCAACCGATGCCAGCGCCGCAGCGAAGCGAGCGTGATGGCGCGATCGGGATCGACGTGGGAGAGGGCCAGCACGGGCTGTTCGCTTGCCGGGTCTTCGATCGTGACGTAGTCGGCGAATCGGGGCACCAGGACTTCGGTCAGTACCTCCACCTGTTCGTTGACGCTCGAGACCGCCTCGATGGCCGAGAGGGTCGAAGCGATGAGTTCGGCCCGTTGACGAGCGGCCTGCTCGGACGCCTGTCTCTCCATTCGCTCGGTCAGATCGAGCCCCGATACCACGAGGTGGGTGACGCGGCCGTTCGGGCCGATGAGCGGCGCGATCTGAAAATCGATCATGAGGCGCCCGTCGTCGACAACCCTCACCTCGGCGTCCCACCGCACCACGTGTCCCTCAGCAGCATGACCACAACCCGAGCGCAGACGTTCGCCAAGAGCCTCGTCATGAGACCACCAATAGCAGTCCCAGAAATGCTTGCCAACGACGTCGATGAGCTGAATGCCTGCGGCGTCGAGCGGGGCCCGGTTCGCGCTGATCACCACCCCTTCGACGTCGAGTACTCCAGCAAAGGTGAACAAACCATCGAGCACGCGATCGGTGAAAGCTGCGGATTCGGCGAGGGCTCGATCCGCGGTTTTTCGATCGGTGACGTCGGCGCTGGTTCCGATGTGTCCCTGGTAGTTCCCGTCGTGATCGACCCGCGGCGTACCCCACGATTCGAGCCACCGCCACTCACCGTCTGAACGACGAACACGGACTTCGTTGTGGAACGGGCTTCGTTCCTTGACCGCCGCCATGAACTCGTCGCGATAGGCGGGGCCGTCTTCGGGGTGAGTGAGCCATTCCCATGGCTGCTCACCCATCTGCTGAGGAGTCACGCCGAAGTACTCGCAGAACGTCTTGTTCACGAATTCCTGGGTTCCGGCAGCATCATGCGCCCAGACCATCAACGGCAACTGGTCGATCAGACCGATGAACCTTGCATCTTCAGGCATGTGGGCCACCGCCATCCACGTGGCGATGGCGGCGAGAGATGACCATCGATCGATCATCGCTCACGAGGCACGCTCCAGTGAAGCCGACTCGATCGAATGTGCGCCCGGTCCATCCCGGTGCGACGTCGATCCCAATGTTCCCTGTCGGCAAGCGCCCCGTCGGCGAATGCGCGGTCTGCAGATACACCGTCTTCGGACGGGTGTCAGGAATCATTGGTTGCATCGCGGTGGACACTACCCCGAAGGATCGAACGGCAAACCTGAACTTTCCTCGTCCTCGTGAACACCACATCGAGTCCCCATCGCATCGATTCATTTTTCTGAGATCGAGTTCGTCCGACCCCATAGGATCGGCTGATGCCGTCCATCGATCTGACTACTGTTCGCAACGAAACACCGGGGTGTCTCGCAGTTGCTCACCTCAACAATGCTGGATCGGCTCTGCCTCCTCGCGCCGTCGTCGATGATGTGATTGATTATCTCCGACTCGAGGAGGCGTTCGGGGGCTACGAAGTCGCCGAAAGAGAATCGTTACGCCTCGAGCGTGTCTACGCCGCCGGTGCGGCGCTGCTCGGTTGTCATCCCGATGAGCTGGCGCTCACCACGAACGCGTCAGAGGCGTGGTGGCGGGCGTTCTCATCTGTTCCGCTGGCCGCTGGTGATCGTGTCTTGACCGGGCGGGCAGAATACGTGTCAAACGCCTTCGGTCTCATGCAGGCCAAGGCACGCGGTGTCGACGTGCACGTGATTCCCGACGACGAGCAGGGGCAAATCGATCTGGAGGCACTGGCCGACGCCGCCGCTGAAGGAGTGAAACTCATCGCACTCACCCACGTTCCAACCAACAGCGGACTCATCAATCCAGCAGCCGAGGTCGGACAGATCGCCCGATCGTCGGGCGCCTACTTCCTCCTCGACGCCTGCCAGTCTGTCGGCCAGCTCCGCGTCGACGTCGAGGAACTGCAGTGTGACTTTCTCTCCTTCACCGGTCGGAAATTCCTTCGCGGTCCGAGGGGTACCGGCATGCTGTACGTTCGCTCGACGATGCTCGCCGACCTCCTTCCACCATCCTTCATCGACGGGCGTTCCGCTGATTGGACGTCGCCCGACGACTACGAGCTGCAGCCATCGGCCAAGCGATTCGAGCTCTTCGAATCCAGCTTCGCGAACAAGACCGGTTTGGCAACCGCCATCGAGTACGCCCTCGGGATCGGCATCGACGCGATCGAAGACAGGGTCAGCGGTTTGGCATCACATCTGCGGGCCCAGCTCGATGCCATCGACGGGGTCGAAGTTCGAGACCGCGGCCGACGACTGAGCGGCATCGTCACCTTCGACGTGATCGGGCACGCGGCACTCGACGTTCGGCTCGCGGCGTCGGCACGGGGCATCAACCTGAGCCACGGAACCCCGAGCCCGTGGCAGCCCGATGCTCCCGAGCCCGGTCGCTTGATGGTTCGGGCGTCGCCGCACTACTACAACACCGAAGCAGAGATTGACCGACTCTGTGATCTCGTCGTCGAGTTCGCGACCTGACCGCAACCGGGAGCCACCATGAAAAGCAGATCATCGTGAAGGAGACCGTCATGAAGAAGCCCGCGATGAAGAAGTCGCCATGAAGGTCAGTGCTGCGGGAACGTTCGGCAACAGCCGGCGGCGCGATGCCGGCTTCATTCGCTCCTACGCCCAGTGCCTCGAGGAACTGGGCTTCCATTCACTCCACGTGCCCGAGCACGTCGTGTTCTTCGGCACGTACGAATCAACGTATCCATACAGCGATGATGGTTCGGCGAATTGGGGCCCCGACCTGGGCCTCTTCGACCCACTGTTCGTCGTCACCACCGCGGCCGAGGCAACGACGTCCCTACGGTTCTGCACCGGCATCTTGATTCTTCCGCAGCGGCCGGCGTTGCTGACCGCCAAGGAGGTCCTCACTGTCGATCATCTCACCGGCGGTCGATTCGAGCTTGGTGTTGGAGCCGGTTGGTCATCGGAAGAGTACGCGGCGCTTGGCGTGCCATTCGCTCGACGAGGTAAGCGACTCGACGAGTACATCGACGTTCTCCGAGTCGTGTGGACACAAGACCGTGCCGAATTCCACGGCGAGTTCGTCGATTTCGACGATGTCGTACTCAACCCGAAGCCGCTGACACCGGGCGGACCGCCGATCATCATCGGCGGCGACTCCTCGGCTGCGATGCGACGAGCCGCCAAGCGGGGCGACGGTTGGTACGGATGGTGGGCGAACGTCGACCTGGCCGCTCACCTGGATCAGCTCGACACCATCGTGTCGGCTGCCGGTCGCTCGTTGACTGATTCCGACTTCAGTCTCAAGCTCGGACTTCCACTCGGCAGCGAGACGCCCGACGAGTTCGCGGCAAAGGTCGAACTCGCCCGAACGTTGGGTGTTCAGGAACTGGTCATTGCCGGTCTCGTGCCGACCGCGTCGTTCGAGTCGGTGCTGACGTCCTACGCCGAGGTCTGCGGACTTCGCTGACCGATGGCCCAAGCTCGGGTTGGCGGCTGGACCGGGAGCGACTCGCCGACGCATACTCCAAGAATGGGACTGTTCAACGGGGAAGTCGTATTGGTCACCGGTGCCGGCCGAGGCATCGGTCGAGATGAGGCGCTGATCGCGGCACGGGAAGGGGCTCGCGTCGTCGTCAACGACTTGGGTGGCAGCTTCGACGGCACGGGCGCTGACCAGGGGCCAGCTCAGGAAGTGGTCGATGAGATCATTGCGGCCGGTGGCGAGGCGGTTGCGAACACCGGCTCGGTCTCCTCATGGGACGACGCCGAAGCCATGGTTCGTCAGGCCATCGATACGTTCGGCGACCTTCACGCGGTCATCAACAACGCCGGCGTCCTGCGTGACCGCATGCTAGTGAACATGACCGAAGACGACTGGGACACCGTCATGGCGGTTCATCTCAAGGGAACCTTTGGTCCCACTCGACACGCTGCCGGCTATTGGCGGGAACGGTCGAAGGCCGGTGACGACACTCCACGGAGGATCGTGAACACCACCTCCGGTTCAGGCCTGTACTCCAACATCGGTCAGGCCAACTACGGCGCAGCGAAGTCCGGGATTGCCACCTTCACCCAGATCGCCGCGAAAGAACTGGCTCGCTATGGCGTACGAGCGAATGCGATCTCGCCGGTCGCTGCGACCCGCATGACGCTCTCGGTTCCCGGCGCCGACGATCGCATCGATCCCGACGATCCGAAGTGGCAGCCGGCTCACCCGGCAACGCTCGCGGTGTACCTGGCCAGCCCGGCCTGCCGTTTCACCGGACAAATCTTCCGAGTGTTCGGGTCGGAGATCACGCTCCAACAAAGCTGGGGCCACACTGATCTGGCCGTTGCCGCCGGCGATGCACCTTGGGAGCCCGAGGCCTTGGCCGAAGCTCTCGAATCGATCCCGGCCGAGGCGCCGCTCAACCGTCCAAAACGAGCGAGCTGACGGTTCACCGCACCGCGAGTATCAAGCGACTAGCGAACCACCAGTACCGAGCACGGCGCGTGATCGACCACGCCACGGCTCACCGAGTGGCCACTGAAAATCCTTGACCAGGCCCCGCGGTCGCCCGTTCCGACGACAACGAGATCAGCATTGACCTGATCGGCCAGCGAACAGATGCGCTCGACCGGGTCGCCAACCGTGATGACCATGTCGTCGTCCTCGGCGCTTTTGGGCAATCTGACATCGTCGGCCTCGATATGGCCCTCGTCTTCTGGTGGGTTGGTTGCCATGACCGGGGCGACGGGCGGCATGATCACCAGTGCCCCATAGGCCAGCCAGCTGAGGCTGCGAAGCTCGCCTGCCTTGCGCTGGATCGGCTCGGCGGGTGACGCCACGTTGAGGAGCAGCACCGTGTCGTCGTCACCGGCAATTCGTTCGGCAAACTGAGCCGCCGCCCACGAAGCCTCGTCGTCGGTGACAGCGACAACGATCAGCAACTCACTTCTCTCCTGCGGCCTTCCCTCCAGCGGCATGGAGGAGGAGGGCGTGGTCGAAGGAAGCGGCGTGTTGTCGGTCTCAGCATTCGTCATTGGCAAAACCTACCCGGCTTGTCACGTCCGAAGCGTGACACCGCATCGGCGACGGTGGGTAGGTCGGTTTCGGGAAGAGGTCCGCCGACGAGAATCGTGATTGGGACGACACCGACCGGGTACGTCGCTCTTCGTGCGGGTGCGACCCCCGAGTTGCCAGCCCCGTCTCCGATTTCGAAGAAGTCCTCTTCCAAAGAAGTCCTCAAATCCAAGGAGCCCAGATGTCCATGCCCGATCCCCTCCTTCCGCAGCCAACACCCGAACCAGCGGGGCCGGAACCGCTCACGCCTACGCCGGCGCCTCCCATTCCCGGACCAATCGACCCGTCACCGTTGCCACCGCCCATCGGCCCTCAGGATCCGCCAGAGCCGCTGGTACCGAACGATCCACCCGAACGCGAGATCGTGTAGACGCAAGATCGTGGAGGCCGGTCGCCTACCGACGCCTGGCGGCAAGCTGGCTAGAAGGCTGCCAGCACTCGGTCCACCACGACATCGATCGGATCCGAGGCGGAGATGACCACGACCGCCGGCTCGTCGGCCGTCGGCAGCTCGAGCGAGTCGAATTGGCTCCGCACCATCGACGACCCCATGAAGTGATCCATCCGCTGGTCGAGTCGACTCGCGGCCTCATCGACGCTGATGTCGAGCAGCACGATCTTCACACCACCGATCTGGCGTAGCGTGTCTCGGTAGCTGCGTCGCAAGGCCGAGCAGGCGACCACGATCGATTCGGTGTTGGCGAGCTGCTCGACAATCGCATCAAGCCACGGTGCTCGGTCGGCGTCGGTCAGCGGATGACCCGCCGCCATCTTGGCGACGTTGGCCGGCGGGTGAAGATCATCGCCATCGATGAACGCCGCACCGATACTCGCGGCCACGAGGCTCCCGATCGTCGACTTTCCCGAACCCGAAACTCCGGCGACGACAACCTTTGCGCTCGTCACGCGTCGCAATATCAGCCGGCCTCGATGATCGCGCGGAGTTCGGGCCAGGCGGCGGCGAACCCGGCGTGCAGCGGCCGTTGCTCGACTTCGTCGAGGGTGTCCCAGGCAACAGCGTCGGTCTCGAAATTGATTGATTCTCCGAACAAGCCTGGCACCTCGACAACGTAGGTGGTGTATGACCAGTCGACCGCAGGCTGGAAGACGGTGCTGCCGAGCACGGTCGCATCCTCGGGGATCGTCCCGATCTCCTCCGAGGCTTCTCGGAGTGCTCCCTCGAGCGGTGTTTCGCCTTCATCGAGCGCTCCCCCGGCACACGACCATGTGCCACCTTCATGAGCGAACGCCGATCGCTTCTGCAGCATGACTCTCGGACCGTCGGGGAACCGGACGATGAATACGACGCCGGCCGCACCGAACAGACCCCAACGGACATGACCGTCGCTGCATCTCATGAATCCGTCACCTGAGCGCATCATGGCCGCAGCGTAGGCGTCTCGATCGTGTGATCGTCGACGACGATCGTCTCGCCGCCCCAAAGCCGCTACAGCGCGAACGTCGTCCCCTCACCCAGCGGCGGGAACGACACGGGCCTGCGCTCGAGGAAGCTGGCGATCCCCTCGGTCACATCGGGTCCGGCGAGGGATTGGCGCATCAGGTCATCGGACTGATCCATCGCCTCCCCGGCATCCATCTCGGATTGGGTCATGACCTGATGCTTGATGACGGCGGCCGAGGCAGGCGACACGTTGGCTGCGATATCGGTCGCTATCTCACGCACCGTCGTTGCCAATGCGTCTCGCTCGACGACCCGGTTCACGAGTCCCAGGCGAAGCGCCTCGGCGGACAGCACCACCCGAGCGGTGATGAGGAGATCGAGAGCCACAGCCCGACCGGCGATCTGGTTGATCAGCCACGGCATGCCGTATTCGCCAATGAGGCCTCGGCGGGCAAACGCCGTGGTGAACTTGACTCCATCAGCCGCAATTCGCATGTCACACTGCAGTGCGTAGGCGAGCCCAACGCCTGCGCAGGCACCATTGATCGAGGCGATCATGGGTTTGGCGATACCGAGTGGGGTGCGGGTGGACACACTTGCATTCGGCAGTGGTTCCTCCCCCTCACCCGGGCGGTGAGCCAGATCGGCCCCCGGACAGAATCCCCGACCGTTGCCGGTGACAACAATGACCCGTACCGCCGGATCGGCCTCGGCTTGGAGTAGACGACCGAAGTACGCAACCTCCATGTCACCGGTCATGCCGTTCATCTGGTCGGGCCGATTGAAAGCGACGGTTGCGATGCCGTCATCGACCTCGTAGGTGCAGAGCGACTCATTGAATTCGTGCATCCGCCCTTCATAGCCGAGGAGTTGGAGCGATGACCGAATCCGATGCCTCACGCCATCGGTAGCCTCTCGCTCGTGTGGCCTCCCGGCTAGGATTTCGTGATGGCCGGAGACAAACCGGAGCGGTTTCAGAGTGTCACCCAGATCGAAGGAATCGCCGACCGAGCGATTCGCGAAGGGCAAGAGCGGGGCGAGTTCGACGACCTGCCCGGTCACGGCCTCCCGATCCCCGATCTCGACACCGAGCGGCCGGCAGGCTGGTGGGCGACCCGCTGGATCGAAGCCGAGAAGCAGAGGGTCACGGCCGAGGAACTACGCATGCAACAGCGGTCCGAACGCAACCGCGCCGTGCACCTGAGCGATGTTGGCGAGCTACGGGCGGTGCTGGAGTCGCTGAACAAGACAATCGCCAAGCACAACCGGGCATCGACACGACCCGACCATCATGTCGAACCGGTCGACATCCACGACGCCATCGCTGTCTGGTACCGGCTACGCCGAGCCAAGCAGCAGCCTCGATCCCGCTGGGGATTGTCGAGCCGCTGACACAACGGCCCGCCTGCATTCTGCCGGGTTCGGGTCGTCAACTCATCCTGTCATCGCGGTCATCTCGCCAAGTGACATCTCACCGGGAGGCGATGAACACATGCTCCTTACCCGGTCTGCGTCACCTCAGTCCTACCTCCGGGGCTGCGTACCGAGGATGCGGCCGAGGTCAGTCAGACGAGAGATCTCGTACATCGGAGGCTGAACGGGTGCGCTTCGTCTGGTTCGATTGATCCAAGCTGCATCGAGTCCGATGGTATGAGCGCCTGCGATATCACTCGTCAGCGAATCGCCGACGTGGAGAGTGCGTTCCGGTCCGATGCCCCACCTCTCTTCGACGAGAGCCAGCGCGGCCTCGAACATCTCCGCCCTCGGCTTGTACAAGCGCACTTCATCACTGGTGATCACGGCACCGAATCGAAGATCGTGATGGGCAATGGCGGCGTCGAGATCAACCCGATCGATGTTGGAGACAACGACGACCGGCACCGCAACCTGAGCGAGAAACTCACGGGCATCATCGAACAGTGGCGGCTGCTGCCAGTGACCGAATAGAAGGCTGGCGAGCTTCGAGGCATCACCGGCCGATTCGAACCGGTGGTGACGACGAACTCGGCGACGCCTTCTTCCCACAGCACATACGCGTGGCCGGGGCGGGCAGC
>RCMY010006860.1_pt1 | contig 24329 bp, 23 predicted proteins | sample 2041341 | NCBI WGS metagenome assembly RCMY01 (sample SAMN09708234, study PRJNA481090) | Marine sediment metagenome, whole genome shotgun sequencing project.
GGATGTCTAGTAAAAGCATCAAAAGCAAATAACGAGATGGCATTGGGTGCTTTATCCAAACTATTAGCTAAGTTGTTTTCTAGTGGCGCCCCAAACCAGACCACAAATTTGCTGTCTTGGATGGCTTTGATATCGCCAGGACTGATGCTACCGTGATGACCCACCTCCCCTGCTTGCAGCAGTCGCTTGGCTGATGGTGCGCCTATAGTCACCGCCTCACTTAATAAAAATAGCGGATAGTTGCTGACGCTGACCGTCGCCGCTTGCGCACTCATAACCATAACTAAGCTTAGTAGTGTGGCTACTGATGACATCAATAATCTTACTATCCAGCACTTAAGTCGCTGTACTATCGATGATAGGGTAATAAAAAGCCGTAGAAATTGCTGATTATTAATGGCGCTGATGCAGCTTCGTTGATTAGCAGACATGTACTGTTTGTCCTATAATTATTTTTATAAAGCGTTAGAGCAATTATAATTGTATTAGCAAGAGATTATGCATATCGTTATGTTATACTATAACAATTAAAAGTGCACTATTATTTTGGGAGTCTGCAAGATGTCTATTGCCCTATCCAATGTTAATCACGACTGTGATAATTCTGAACGTGTCAATCATGAGTGTGATAACCATCTTCATGATGTCCAGCACTTTAGCTCTAAAGATATCGCTGAGCGCCTGGTAGCAGCGATAGCGCAATGTCGCATGAATGGGGTACGCTTTACCCAGCTACGCCAACAGATATATGAGTTAGTACTACAAGCTAACAAACCAGTTGGCGCTTATGATCTGATTACGCAACTACAGCAAATTCGGCTATCGGATACATCAAAAACTACTGAAAAAAATAAAAATTCCAAAAATGTGGCACCGCCAACGGTTTATCGCAGCTTAGAGTTTTTATTGAGCGAAGGTCTTATTCATCAACTAACCTCTATCAACGCTTATGTGCCTTGCTGTCATCCGCGCGCTGAGCATGCGGCCGCATTTCTTATCTGTGAGCAGTGTCAACGGGTGCAAGAGTGTAGTAGCTTGCCCGTACAAGAGATGATGAGTTTTGCTGAACAAGATGTGGGCTTTCAAGTTGCCCGTAGTGTCATTGAATTAAGCGGTCGCTGCCAAGCTTGTCAGTAACTTATTTTTAAAATCAGTTTTTATTTACCAAACGGTCAGCGGTCATATCATGAGCCATTTCATTAAATCAATTAAGCAACCTTTTGCCTCTACTATAGATAATAAAAATATTGAAAATAGCCCTAAGCTACTCAGCTTAGATAATGTCAGCTATGAGATTGGTCAACAGCGTCTAGTAGCTCATATTAATATTGATATCGCTATCAATGAAACTCTCAGCCTTATCGGTCCAAATGGTGCTGGCAAGTCAACACTGGTCAAGCTTATCTTAGGTCTGCTTAAACCCAGTAAAGGTCAGATCATTACTCATCAGCCGCTACAACTAGGCTATGTGCCGCAGCGCTTTACTGTGCCGGCCATTCTTCCATTGCGAGTACAAGATCTATTAGGGCAAGCAGATAAGCACCGTTTAACCACTGAGCAGCGTCAGTTTATTTTTGATAACTTGTCGCTAAATCATCTATTACCACGGCAGATGCTACATCTATCCGGTGGCGAGACTCAGCGGGTGCTATTGGCAAGGGCGTTACTCGATAAGCCTAATTTATTGATCTTGGATGAGCCCATGCAAGGTCTTGATCCCGATACTGAGCTTTGGCTATATCAATTTATCGATGAGCTGCCGGAGTTTTTACGCTGTGCGATGCTGGTCGTGTCTCATGATCTACATTGGGTAATGAGAGGCAGTCGCCGAGTAATATGCCTTAATAAACATATCTGCTGCGAAGGTCAGCCAAGTGAGCTGGCAGTCACTGCTGAGTTTCAAAAGCTATTCGGTCATCACTACGAGCAGCCTTATGTCCATCAGCCACATGCCTGTGAGCACAATGCTCATAAGGCTACTCATAGTGCCTCAAGTGAGCTGTCGAGATAAAAATTTAACTTTTAACAAAATTTAATGGACGATATTGGTTATGACTGCTTGGTTAGCTATCATTGCTCCGGCTTGGATTGCCGGCAGTATTCTAGGGTTGCTCTCAGCGCCACTCGGCTGTTTGGTGTTGTGGCGGCGTATGGCTTTTTTTGCCGATGCTTTAGCACACGGAACCTTACTAGGCGTCGCTCTAGCAGTTTGGTGGCAGTTGCCAATGGGTATAGGAGTGGCGATAGTCAGTATCGTCGTGGTATTGAGCCTAATACTAATCGATGACGAGCGCTTGCCAATGGATGCTGTGCTGGCAGTCGTGGCAGTGACTTTATTGTGTCTAGGCTTATTGACTTTAACCCAGCTGACCGATCAACAAGCTAATGTTTTAGGGTTCTTATTCGGTAACTTATTGGAACTTGATTGGGCAGACTTGCCGATACTCGGTGCTAGCGTGACGGTAGGATTAGCGCTGCTTATTTATATTTGGCCAGCACAAGTTAAGCTTGCGACGCATGAAGCTTTAGCCCGTATCCAAGGTATTAATCCAACCCGCCAGCGTTTATTCTTTATGGGGGTGTTGGCAGGGTTTTGTGCGATTGCATTACAAGCGGTCGGTAGCTTGTTAATTAGCGGTTTATTAGTATTGCCCGCACTAACCGCACGGCTTTATTCAGCCGCGCCTAAGCAGATGGTCATTATTGCTTTAGTAGTGGCGCAGCTAGGCGTTACTTTAGGGGTTTGGGGTAGTATTTTATTAGATATTCAAACCGGGCTGGCTATTGTATTGGTACTGGCGATTATATTTTTTGTAGCACTTATCATCTCTAAAGTGTTAGCTAAAAGCTCATATAGGCAGTTCAAAATCAAATAGGGTCATTTACAATAATGTGCTATGGATATAGTTTTTTCTAGCGTGTTGTTAACATGCTTGACAGAGGCTGCAAAAAATTCATCCTAGAAGCACTGTATTGTTTTTGAATTGAATCGACTATAACAATAGAACTGAAGCCATCGTCAAACTATTACCTTATTCGACATTATTTTACTTTTTAGCAAATATTACTAAGTTTTTTGTAAAATCTATGCTATAAACGCAGACTATAGACAATATCAAAAAATATTCGACTCGCTGATAACAGTACTGTTTTGATTGAAAAAAGGATTAACCTTATGCTAAATAGTCCTATTTATAAGATCAGGACACCGAATGAGCATTTGAATGTTTTGCAAATCACTGATCTACACATATCGACATACCAGACTCTTACTAATACTGTTTCAACCTCCATATCCAGCTGTCAGCATGGCTTTGTAGCAGTTCTACAGCAAGCGCTAAATCAAAATAATGACTGTGATTTAATTCTAGTCACTGGCGACTTAGTGAATAAAGTTGAGCCCGCTATTTATGATTATATCTATAGGGTTTTAGAGGCCACAGGCATTCCTTTTGCTTGTATAGCGGGCAATCATGATGTAACTGATGAAATCGGCCAGGAGCTGCCTTTTGCCCAGCGTAAACTGGTCGCTCGATCTGCTGACCCGCGTCTCCTTAGTCGCCAAGTTATTGATACTACTCACTGGCAGTTATTACTAATAAACTCTGCAGTTCCTGGTAAGATTTCCGGTATGATTAGCACTGATGATATTGATTGGCTGTGCGTGCAATTAAGTCGTTGTAAGAAGCCTACATTACTGGCTTTGCATCATCATGTTATACCGATGCAGTCGGACTGGATAGATACTCATATTGCAGAAAACACCGAAATTTTTTGGCAACGTATGGCTATATTTGATCACTTGCGTGTCATTATTAACGGTCATACGCATCAAGAACAGACTCAGCATTGTAATGGGGTTACAGTCTATACTACGCCCTCAACATGCTATCAGTACAAACCCTTTGCAGATAACTTCGCTTATGATGAAAATGCTCGTCCCGGTTACCGCTGGTTGCAATTAGCCAACAATGGACAGGTTGCAAGCTGGGTTGAAAGGTTGGATACTGGAGCGCCAATATTACCAGCATAAGACTATTGCTATAAGCAAATATCGGCTATGATAGGTAATAGATAGAATCGTTGGTAGCTACGCTGATCAAGCAATAAAAATACGGCTACCATATCTATAATTAGAATTGACAAGAAGTAACTTGAGGGTGACTAAAATAGCCAGTTAAGCTGTGTTAATTGCGTTACCCAGTGGTAAAACGTTCTGTAAAAAGGTAGAGTTGAGCTTTGATAATGGTCTTAATACTTTGTCTTTTGAGATAGCGTTTTGTTGGATTAATTTGAAAAAATAGGATACCCATATGAGCACCCTAACCACAAATCCGAGTGATGCAAAATTTACCCCTTATGTGCCAGCTAAAGATGAAGAGTATATGTCTGAGGCACAATTAGATCACTTTAGAGCTATCTTGCTAGACTGGAAAAGTCAGCTAGTAGGTGAGGCGGATCGCACTAAGACTTATATTCAAGACGAGTCAAGCTCTATGCCAGATATTAACGATCGTGCGACCCAAGAAGAAGAGTTTGCCCTAGCGCTTCGTACTCGCGACCGTGAGCGTAAGCTGATCCGCAAAATAGACAAATCCATGTCAGAGATCGAAAACGATGACTATGGGTTTTGTGAAACTTGTGGTGTTGAGATTGGTCTGCGTCGTCTAGAAGCTCGCCCAACGGCGACTCAATGTATCGACTGCAAGACTTTATCTGAGATGAAAGAGCGTCAAAACCAAGGTCATACCTAGACGATTATTATAATCTAAATGATAACTTTAAAAATTAGCGACTCTATTATGGGTCGCTTTTTACATTTTATAATTAGGCATTTCTGTATGAAACATCAAGAGTCAGTGCGCTACTATAGTCGATGCTAAATAAAACAGATACGTAACATCTTAGCGCATAACGGGTATAGATTTTTTTGGCGTGCTGTGTCTACGCTGACAGAGGCTGCAAAAAATATAAACCAGTCATGCTGTATCTTTTTTAAAGTGAGCTGACTATAGTTAGCAGACGACTCACAAAATAGCTGTATTTTATAAATATCTTTTTGACAGTGTTTTGCTTATCCTAACTGTTCTCTACTACTACTGATAGCTACCTATTTTGATTTCTGATACTTATACTAATGGCACTTATAAAGCTGACCATACAAAGAACCTCGTAACGGTCACTCAATCGCCGCTACCTCCTATTGGCCGTTTTGCGCCCTCACCTACTGGTGAGCTACATCTGGGTTCTTTGACTACAGCACTTGCTAGCTTTTGTCATATAAAATCATTAGGTGGCGATTGGCTGTTACGTATTGAAGATACTGATACTGAGCGTTGTGATAGACAGTTTAGTGAGCAGATCTTGCTAGATTTGGAAGCACTAGGTCTACATTGGGACGGTGATGTTATTTATCAGTCTGAGCGTACTGATATCTATAACGATTATCTAGCGTCAGACTTGCGTCCACTAACTTATGGCTGTCAGTGCTCACGTAAAAGCTTGGAGCTTTATTGGCAGCAAAAGTATATCAAACAGCAATCTGCCTCTAATACGCATAATGTAAAAGAGATACTGCACAACAGACAATGCTATCCACGCTGCTGTATCAACGCCGCTCTCGATCAGCACCAGCATAAGCTGCGTATACAGCTGCCAGATTATAGCACTGGCTTTATGGATGGTATTCAAGGACTGCAATGGGCCAATCCTCAGCAAACCCTAGGCGACATGGTAGTGCGTCGACAAGACGGTATTATCAACTATATTTTAGCAGCCAGTATCGATGACGGCTTGCAACAAGTGACTCATATTATGCGTGGTCTCGATATTTTGCCAATGACCACAGCGCAAATAGCTATCATGCAAGCGGCTAACTTACCCGCTATTGATTACTGGTATCATCTGCCACTGATATTTAATGCTGAGGGTCAAAAACTCTCTAAGCAAAATCTGGCGCAGCCTATAGATACTCGTAAGCCTAGTGAGCTGTTGGTCACTGCTCTACAGTTATTGCAGCAGCCCGCCATCGATATCGATACCCCAGCGCGTATGCTAGCGCAAGCTATTCACCAATGGGATAACGCTCCGTTGCAGGGTAAACAGCTATTAAATTTAGCTACGGATTAAAACCTTATTCAAATACTCGCTCCAAAAAAACGCCGCTAGTAGCGACGTTTTTTTGGATACTACCAATGCTGCTCAATAACTTTAAAAATAGCGACACTGACTCTTTTCTATTTCAGGGCTTTCTTTGTTAATCTTTAGTAATAGCGCCACCATCACTAAGCTAATCAGCATTGAAGAACCACCATAACTAAAGAACGGCATGGTTAAGCCTTTAGTCGGCATCGCCCCCATATTCATCGCCGCATTGATGATAGTCTGAGCAATAAAGACAACCCCAATACCAAAAGCGGTGTAGCTCATACGCATCTGTCGACGTTTAAGAGCGTTATAGCTAATACGCATCGCACTACCAATAATCAGCGCTTCGAGTAGTAGAATCATTGTGACCCCAACAAAGCCTAGCTCTTCGCCAGTAATCGCTAATAAAAAATCCGTATGCGCCTCAGGCAAATGCGATAGCTTTTGCACACTCTCACCGTAACCTACGCCGGTGAACTGACCCCGACCAAAAGCGATAAGGCTACGCGCCAGCTGATAATCAGTATCTTGAATATCGTCAAAAGGATCCAAAAACGACAAGGCACGGGTAAGCCGATACTCTACTAGCGTCACGGCTAACACCCCAAGAGCTCCAACGACTGCACCTAATGCCAAAAACTGCTTATAAGGCGCACCTGCAATATAAAAAATCGCAAAGACTGTGCCGACGATCACTACCAACGAGCCAAAATCAGGTTGCAGCAGTAATAATAGCGTTAGCATACCGATCACTAAAGATATCCGCAAAAACCCATCCCAGCCATTACGCACTTCAAAAGAGCGCCGAACCACAAAGTCAGATACGAAGACAATGACCACTAGCTTGGCCAGCTCAGCAACCTGAAAGTTGATAAATCCTAGATTAAGCCAGCGCTTTGAGCCATTAATTGGCGTACCAAAAAGCGTAGCTATCAATAGTAAAGCAGTGATACCCAACAAGATAAATTGTGTCCCTGTTAAATAAAGCGTCTTTAGCGGAACAAAAGCATAAGCCAGTGCTGCTACGAACAAGCCCACACCCATATAAAGCAGCTGGCGATCAAAAAAGTGCAGCTCAGTCATGCCGCGGCTTAAAGCAAACGGTATAGAGGCAGAAGCTACCATCAATAGACTCAGCACCATCATACAGCCAACACTAGATAACAGTATAGCCCGTACCGGAGGCAATGAGAGGACACCATCTGAGCGAGTAGTTGACTTGGATGGGGAAGATTTATTAAGAAAAGAGAGCGCCATAATATTTAAACACACTGACAAACAAAGAACACGGCGCCTAACCTACATAAGAAAAAGACGCCACCGTTTAACGATAAAACAATCTGTGTAATGCTAAAAAAACAGTTTTTAATACAAAACAATCTTTAGTAAACGATAGCTTTTAGAATAGAATCATATTTAGAGCACAGTAGCAGTAATAGCTAGGCAAAACAATCGTTTATCATAACAAAGCACTACTAACTATCAATCATGCTCAGTAGCTTTAGCCGCAAGCTGCTTGACTAGCTGACTGAAATACTCACCACGTTCTGCATAACCACTGAACTGATCAAAGCTGGCGCAGGCAGGAGACAACAGCACAGCTTGTACTTGCGATAAGCTACTATCTGTCAACTGCTGAATAACAACGAAAGCATTATCTAACGTCTGGCACTGATGCAGCCGAACCTCATCGCTGAGCTTGGCAGCGCGCAACTCTTGCTCTATGCGCTGACTATCCTCACCAATACATAGAACTTGACTGACGTATTTATTAATAAAAGGACTCAGCTCACCGAACTGCTGCGCTTTGCCTTGACCGCCTAATATCAATAACAACTTGCCGTCTTTGGGAGCGTATACTGCCCCTAAACCTTCGATAGCCGCTACCGTTGAGCCTATGTTAGTCCCCTTTGAGTCGTTAAAGTAATCGATACCTGCTACGGTTGCCACGTACTGACAGCGATGCTCAAGTCCGGTGAATTGTTGTAAGGTGCTGAGCATACTGTCCAGAGGCAAGCCTGCCAACTCCCCAAGCGCCAGAGCTGCTTGCGCATTAAGTAAATTATGGCGACCTTTAACTATCAGCTTGTCCGCCGATAACAAACGCTCAGTACCCCGTGCTAGATAAATCTGACCATCAGGATCCGTGATTAAACCGTAGTTGTTTTTATCAGGAGCATGAATACTAGTACTTAAGCGCGGTAAATTGTCCGCTACCAAAGGACGAGTCAGCGCATCTTCACGGTTAATAACCACCGACTTGGCGCCTTGAAAAATGCGGTGCTTGGCCTGATGATAGCCGAGCATATCACCGTGACGATCGAGATGGTCAGGCGACATATTGAGCACGGTAGCAACTTGTGCGCCCAAGTTAGTCACGGTCTCTAATTGAAAGCTGGACAGCTCAAGCACCGCCAGTTGCATTTTAGAATTCGCCAATAGCGTCAAAGCTGGTACGCCAATATTGCCACCTACGCCAACATCTATACCCGCGTCACTTGCCATCTGCCCTACTAAAGTAGTCACCGTACTCTTAGCATTGGAGCCAGTAATGGCCACTATGGGCACAGTACAAGCCTCACAAAACAGCTGGATATCGCTCACCACAGGAATATTAGCTTGACGCGCGGCAGCAACCGCTTCTGTCGCTAGCGAGACGCCAGGGCTGATAATAATACGCGCAGCTTGTAGCAATAACTCAGCATCAATCGCTCCAAACTGACGGATTTCAACCGCTGCTGGTAATTGCTCTGCTAATTTTGGTACGCTTTGGCTGTCGGTTACAGCTACTTGGTAGCCTTGCTCGGCTAAATAATGCGCTGTTGCTAGTCCTGACTGTCCTAAGCCTACCACCACTTGTAGGCCACCGCCTTTATGAATCAAAGTATCTGTTGCACCGTGGCTAGTCATATTTTATCCTTTTATGCTGCTAGTTATACTACAGTTGGGTCTTACTGCTCCGTTGCATGGCATCATAACGCTATCGTTCATGTTTCGATACTGCTTTTTTGCCACTTTGTGCTATTATGCGCATACTTTTATTGCAAATTAAGAGCCACTATTCTATTTATCTACTAATACTTTTATTATCTATAGCTAGCACGCTGTTTTTAGTCTAACCAGTGGCACATTGCTATAAACAACTCTGTTTTATTTCGAACTGACTATAGCTACTTATGCATTATCATATTTTATCCTTAGATATACTGCAAACAACTCAGTAACTATGCTCATTATTCATACTCTATTATTAGCTTTGCACGACTGTTCGATAGTATCGATCTATTGAGCAACGCCGTAGCTTATTGAGGGCTAGCTAGCATCGACGGATAATCGCTAGCCCTTGGTAATGATTACTTTTTTTGCCTTTAATCTTATGCAGTTTACTTATGACCTCTTTTATTGATAGCTTACGTGACGAATGGTTTTCTAATGTGCGCGGTGATATTTTATCGGGTATTGTGGTTGCACTAGCGCTGATTCCAGAAGCCATTGCCTTCTCTATTATCGCCGGTGTCGATCCAAAAGTCGGTCTTTATGCCTCGTTTTGTATCGCTGTAGTGATCAGCTTTGTGGGCGGTCGTCCTGGAATGATCTCAGCGGCAACCGGCGCTATGGCTTTGGTAATGGTCGATCTGGTAGCCGATCATGGGCTACAGTATCTACTCGCCGCCACTTTACTTTGCGGTGGTATTCAGATTGTAATGGGTATCCTAAAGCTTGGCAATCTAATGCGTTTTGTCTCACGCTCAGTAGTCATCGGCTTCGTCAATGCGCTAGCGATTCTAATCTTTGCCGCCCAGATACCTGAGCTAAATCCGATGACTGAACGTGTGGGTTTAACGGTCTATATCATGACTGCCGCAGGATTAGGAATTATTTATCTATTTCCACTAATTCCTAAAATTGGCCGCATTATTCCCTCACCGTTAATCTGCATTGTCGGTCTCACCGCAGTCGCTATGTATATGAATCTGGATATTCGTAATGTCGGTAGTATGGGCGCTTTGCCTGATTCGCTACCGATGTTCTTGCTACCTGATATTCCGTTTAACCTTGAGACTTTATTTATCATCGCCCCCTACTCTATAGCGCTAGCTATCGTGGGCTTACTTGAGTCAATGATGACCGCTACTATCGTTGATGATCTGACCGATACGCCTAGTAATAAGAACCGCGAATGCCGTGGTCAGGGTATTGCTAACGTAGTCTCAGGATTCTTCGGTGGTATGGCAGGTTGTGCGATGATCGGTCAGTCGATGATCAATATAAAATCCGGTGGTCGTACCCGTCTATCAACACTGATGGCTGGTGTTGTACTATTGATTATGGTGGTGTTTTTGAGTAAATGGGTGAGCCAAATACCGATGGCTGCGCTAGTAGCCGTGATGATTATGGTGTCTATTGGTACCTTTAACTGGCAATCTATTCGCGAGTTTAAGACCCATCCCCTATCTTTTAATATTGTCATGTTATCGACGGTATTGACGACCGTATTTACTCATAACTTAGCTTATGGCGTAGGGGTTGGTGTACTACTCTCGGCTTTAGCTTTCGCCAACAAAATTGGTCAATTCTTAACTATATTTAGCGAATATGATGACAGCAGTAATAGCCGCTACTACTATGTACAAGGGCAAGTATTCTTTGCCTCTACTACGCAATTTATAAATAGCTTCGATACCAAGGAAGCTCTAGATAGTATTCAAATCGATGTGAGCCAAGCGCATTTTTGGGATGTCAGCGCTGTCGACACTTTAGATAAGTTGGTCATGCGCTTGCAACGTGAAGGCATTGATGTCAAAGTAGTGGGCCTTAATAATGCTAGCCGAACTTTGATTGATCGCTTCTCTATTCACGATCGGGCTTACTTGATTAAGGGTATTATTTGAGTGGCGTTTTTTGAGCGCTACTGTTTACCTGTATTCACCTTGCCAGATGATGTGGTGGTCTTATGAGTAACTTGAAACCTGACAGTGTGATCGCTTGTTTGGACTGTCCTAATCATGTGCAGTCGGTATTGGATGCTAGTATGTGGGCCTCCGCACGAGTGCAAGCACCGATAGGTCTGCTCTATGCCGTACCTAGCATACAACAAAAAACCGCTATCAACTATTCAGGCTGTCTGAATGTCGATGATGAGAGCTATCTGCTAGATCAGCTTGTCAGTCAAGAGCATCTGAGTAATTGTGAGTTAAAAGCTCAAGGTAGGCTGCTACTACATCAAGCAGCGGCTTATTGTGGCCAACATCAGCCTAAACGTCAGACTTATACCTTGCATCGGCACGAGAACCTGAGCGAAAGTATCGATTATGTCGATGATAAAGCTCAATTGCTGATTATCGGTCATCAGGTGACTTGCAAATCTACGCTAAGCCAGCTGATCCGGCTGAGTCACTGCCCCATTTTGGTGACTCCTGCACCATTTTTGCCCCCAACCGCCGCCTTATTCGCTTTTGATAATCGTGCTACCACCCATAAAATGCTTAATTGGCTATGTAAAACGCCGCTGGTGCGTACTATAACTATTCATATAGTTATGGTCGGAAAGGATAACTCAGAAAACTGTGACGCCTTAAGAGAAGCTTATGCCCGTCTTAAGCAAGCAGGTCTTAGCTGTAAAAAGACATTATTGGACTGCCGTGATGTCAGCGCTGCTCTCAACTATTATCAAAGCGAACATGACATAGGTCTACTAATGACTGGTGCTTTTGGACAGTCACGTCTGCGTGAGCTGCTACAAGGTAGCGATACCAAAAAACTGCTAGGCAGTACCAAAACCCCTTATCTGCTATTTCCAAAATCTTGAATTTAGTCTCTCCTAAAGTTTTGAGTAATCTTTTTATATCAATATTTTACTATACTGCTCCTCAGAGCATCGACCCTTATTTGCTGTAATGTTTTAGTAAGTCAACAAGGGATAGCTACTCCATAACCTATAAAAGTTGGTTATAATAAAGTCCTCTACATAATTTTTGAATGACTCAATACAGTAATAGTACGCTATATCAAAGTATACTTATTAGCCTATGACCTCACTTAGATAAGGAAATTTTATGAAATTAATTACTGCTATTTTAAAACCTTTTAAACTTGATGATGTGCGCGAAGCACTATCTGATATCGGTGTTAAAGGCGTTACTGTCACTGAAGTTAAAGGTTTTGGTCGCCAAAAAGGACACACCGAGCTCTATCGTGGTGCAGAATATGTGGTGGACTTTTTACCTAAAGTAAAAGTTGAAGTAGCCGTTATTGATGAAATGGTTGAGCCTGCTATCGAAGCCATCACTCGCATAGCTAGTACTGGCAAAATCGGTGACGGCAAAATATTTGTGACGCCACTTGAGCAAGTTATTCGTATTCGTACTGGTGAGTCAGGTCCTGACGCTATTTAAATCCATAGGCAACTTATACGTAGTCCTTTATAAACCTGTAATAATTATAGTTGCTTATCGCATGGTTAATGAGGGCATAAACTAAAAACCCCGCTAAACCTATAGGCTTAGCGGGGTTTCTGTAGCTGTTGTCTAAATAACCTAGTATTTAAATAAAATGATATCTAAACAATTTAAGGTCTAAATAAGTCGATAACTTATTTCTTTTTCCACTGCTGACTGCGTGAGAATGGACCAATATAACCCTTCAGATCAAGAGTATCGCCTTTCAGATTAGCAGTCATACGGTAAGTTTTGTTTTTGGCAGGATCAGTGATATTACCACCGCTATATTTGCCATTACCGTCTGATTTTAGACCAGTGATCACGGTTGTACCAACGTACTGCTTGGCTTTTGCTGTTGAACCTGCAATCAGCTTACCTGTTAAAACGCCATTAGACTCAGTAATTTTAACTACACCTTTAGGTTGGCCTTCATCAAAGGTCTGCCATGTAGTATTGTGCAATGGATCAGCAGCGAACGCCATAGTTGCCATGCTAATACCAGCTACTGCTAAAATAGATTTTGTAAATAATTTCATAAATCGACTCCTTTCGTACGATGATTATTCAAAATGTTAACTTTTTAGAACACTGTAACACGCTCATTATATCCCTTGCCTCACTCTCATTATCTATTAAAAATTCTAACGACAACTGAGCTAATAAGCAGTATAAGCGTTGACCTGACCTATTATAAGCAAAATTTGAGTTTTGCCTAGTAATTTTTTTATAGATTAGTATTTCTATAAAATCAAAACTATATCAAATAGTTACATGAAAGGATTATCTATATTTACGTCTGTTCGGTCACTTTTTATTTTTGACATTGTCTCACCATTGCTATTTTTATCAGAATCCACAAAAGCTTGTAAAATTTTACCCGTTAATCGGTGTAATTGCTCCGCTTGTTCATGCCCTACCTCATTTAGAAGTAAATCAAGGTCGCCATAGATAATAATTTTATCCGTTTGATTTTCAATAATCAGCTCACCAATTTGCATACTTTGATGATCATTAGCAAAAGGGTCAATCATTAGTTTCTCCTATCTATTCAAGTATTTAGCAGCATGGTCTAGCTAAACGTAAATCAAACTATCAGTAGTAAATTAAGACTACTATTTAGTAGTACTTCGATCAATGATTAAGCCTGCAACTGAGCTATCAGCCAGTCAATAATAGCGACCACAAATAGCATCCAGGCAGGGGTTTCATTAGTGCTGCTAGGCAGATCCAAATCGTCCCCCGCCTGTAAAGGTAGCGTTAGAGCCTGCGTTTTAACTTGATAATCCAGCATTGGCATAACGTCTATCCCTGTCTGTGCTGTCAGCTCATCTAAACTAATAACCTCTATGCGCTCAGAGTCATCATTCGGGGCGTAATAGACGCCCGCTTGATTGATCGCTGGAATATAAACCGCTTTAAAGAAGTGACTAGGTACTAAGACGCGGCTGTCAAGCTGCTTAGGTTTTTTATCTTTAAAAGCCACTCCAGTCACACTATAAACTTCGCCATACTGCTGAGTTAAATAGCGAGTAGCAGATTCTATATTGCGCCAAATATAGCGATTATTACGGGGCGACTGTGGGGCAATATTAGCCAAGCTAAAGCTGTCGTACTGCTGGCTGCGATTGGCCATGTCGCCATTAGGCGCTAGGTGTCCTCTATCAAAACCGGAGCCTGAATAATCCGCTACCTTAGCACGCATAGACTTTGGCAAGCGACTCTCTTCGTGAAAGCTATCGTCACGGTCAATCTGCTTGGCTTGATTTAAGCGGTTGCGATTGAGATATTCAGCTGACCACAGCGGTGTACGCGAGACACCTGAATACATCACGGCAAAACCGTCAAAGCATAGTGACTGGGTATTATTACTTAGCTTAGCACTGGTAAATTCAGGATAAATCCCAGCGTAAAAAGACTCACTACACTGCGTAAAGTCGTCAGCATGCGCCGTTGATAATGCTGACATAGCAATCACTGCTATTACCATAGTACTGGTTTTTAAATTAGCACTGAGATTATTTAAACTCATTATTTTACGATCTACTTTCATTATTTTACCGTTGGTCGTCATTTAACTCTGTATCCCTTCCTGCGCATGCACCCTATCCTAGCAGGCACTGAACAATAAAGAAAGATAAGCGTTATTAATCAAAATCGAAGCTATCAAAATCGTGACATTGTAGATGCTATCGGCTATACTTAGTCGTTCAAAAATCAAGATCGTTCAAAAATCAAGATCGTTCAAAAATCAAGATCGTTCAAAAATCAAGATCGTTCAAAAATCAGGGCTATCAAAAATCAGGGCTATCAAAAAATGCCTTGTCTAAACGGTGAAGTGGGTGAGTGGCTGAAACCGCACGCCTGGAAAGTGTGTATGCGTACGTTAATAGCGTATCGAGGGTTCGAATCCCTCCTTCACCGCCACTCTTATCAAATGCTAGTTTTCCTACCTTGTCCCAAACACTCCCATATACCTTTGCAGCCCTTTATAAATAACGCTTCTAGCGTTTTTTTTATGCCTGCTGTTTTCCCAATCTATCCGAACATAACCTACCTATCCCGTGGCTTGTGTTGGTTCATTACACCACAAGCTTGAAGACGGCTGAAGTCCTAAACAAATAGCAGGGTTTCACGGTGGTGCTAGTCACATGAGCATTTATCGCTATATCTGGACAGACAAGCAGCAAGGCGGCATTCTATGGCAGTGTCTTAGACGCAAAGCCAAACCTTATCGCAAGCGTCTAACCGCTGAGACTCGAGGTCGTATCAATGATAGAGTCTCGATCCATGAGCGTCCACAGATAATAGAAGAGAGGGCACGTATCGGTGACTGGGAGGCGGATACTATTATCGGTCAGCATTACAAGCAAGCGGTTGTGACACTCGTTGAGCGCAGAACGGGCCTACTTAAGATGAAGCGTGTGGTCAAAAAGAGCGCCCAGCAAGTGTCAGAGGCGATGATAGATCTCTTAACGCCATTGAGACTACAAGTTAAGACCATTACCTCTGACAATGGTAAAGAGTTCGCTCTACATAAAAAGGTAAGACAGGAACTCTTTGGCCCCTTCTTCTTTGCTGATGTTTATGCGTCATGGCAACGAGGGACTAACGAGAATACTAATGGCCTCATCAGAGAGTACTTGCCTAAGGGCTATAATTTTAAACAAGTATCTGATCAAGATATTCAAATGCTTGAGAACAAGCTAAACAACAGACCAAGAAAACGGCTAGGATTTGAAACGCCCAATCAAGTATTCTATAATATTATTTAGCGTTGCACTTGGTATGTTAATCTAAGTAATAAAAGCGCTTTATCGGAAGCCCTAGTGCAAGTAAGAGTAAGCTCTATGAAGCAAGCCAAGTGATTAGTTATAAAGTATGTGTTAGTAGCTTTAAATTTCCTAAGAGCTAGTAATGATTTTCAGATGATTTATATTCTCTTGAAACAAAAGTCTATTATTTAGCTTTTTACCAAAAAAGAAGACAAAGAAGTGAGCAAAGCCTCCTGATTCATCCCCTCTCCTATAAATACAATATCTCCAGGCCTAGAATCGCTTTTCTCAGGCGGCAAAACCTCAGGTTGCTGCATGACCTTACGTACAGATTGCAATAAAAGCGCACCTTCATCGGTATTCAAAACGCCTTTAACCCGTAGTATCGTATCACCTCTCGCATGCAGTAGTGCTGATAGCCAAACGGTAAACTCAACCCAATCAACTTCTTTAGGAATCGGTAGCGAAACCACAGTCGTTGGTGTTCCCACATTAGCCAGAATCGACTCGTAGATTTCGGTCGGCGCTGGTAGCGCAGGTACAGGGCTTTCGACGCCAAATGCGGATAAGGAAATTGGGGCAGCTGAATTGATTTTTCTGAGGGTTGAAACGAGGTTCGCTAAGGATTGTACTGGCACCTCCTCTGATTTTGCAATAACGACGCGGTCGGCTGCTAGAATCTGTTGCCGACATAACGCATCATTTTTTAGTGCTACATGGAAATGCAGAGCGTCTACCATAATAATGGTTTCTTGAAGGGCGAAATGATAAATTAGAATGGGGTGTTCTTTAATAGCAACGATAATCTCTTCGGGATCCGCTAAGCCACTGGTTTCTATGATCAAGGTATTTGGGATGAGAGTATCAGGCTGAGCAATACTCAAATCGCTCGATCGTCCGTTTGTTCGAGACTCAGCTACTTCAAGTAGTGCTGATATCAGCTCTTCTTTACCTCTTGGTGTACCCGCAGTCCCCGTCAGAACGGTAACGCTCATCGCTTCGCCTAACAGCAAATCATCCACAGGCTGCTGGGCGGCTTCTTGGGTAAATACTTGCGCGTTGCCATATGCTTTAGTAAATAACGCATGACGTAGCCAAGTGGTTTTACCTGAACCCAGATAGCCGCTTAACAGAACGATATCAAGTCGGTTGTCTTGTGAGGTTTGCCTCATGAGGCTACTGCAGGTTTCGATGTAAATTTTAAGGGGTCAATAGCAACACCTTGGCGTCTTTCTACCTCAGCCCAGAGCTCGGTTAAGTTATTGACCATAACTCTTGCGCCACCCGGACATATAAGCTGAATCTGCGGGATCACCCCATCGGCATAAACTGAGAATCCATAAGGTTTCAGCACTCGCTTTAAGATTGATATTCGATGAAACATCGCCCTGAGACGGATGCCACCCTTTTGTGCGCCTGCTTCTGTCCAATGCCCTGGAGCAGCTGGATTACCACATGCACTACACATTATTCTTCTCCTTATTACTGGCTTTGACAGCAATACTGCTAGCGTCGCCAAAGCCAATGTTAAGCACCACTATTCTTAAGATTTACTACTTTTAAATGCTATTAAATAACTTCAGGTCGCTTACCACCTTCAAATGGAAAACGTGTGCGGAAGTCTGCAGCGATATCTTCGAATGGCATCCAAACGATACCTTCATGACCGTTGATATAGTCAATAAGCCGCTCAAGCATCATAAGTACATGTGGACGTCCAGAGACATCGGGGTGAATGGTGAAGGGAAACACAGCATAATCCATATTTCGATATACCCAGTCGAATTGATCACGCCACATTTGCTCGATATCACGTGGATTGACAAATCCATGGCTGTTAGGGACATTTTTCATGAACAGCATTGGTGGTAAATCATCCACGCACCAGTTGGCAGCGATTTCGACCAGATCAATCTCGTCGCCATGGGTCATAGGATGCATCCATTCTTCTGCGGTTTTTGAGTAGTCAATAACGTTCCAATCATCGCCAACTCGAGCATAGAAGGGCTGGAAATCACGGTAACCTTGGCTATGGTCGTACTTAAAATCATACTTAGCAAGAATTTCAGGAGTAGATTTAGACATCTCCCACCAAGGAGCAACATAACCACGTGGACTTTGACCCGTCAGCTTGGTAATCAGCTCAACGGATTTTTCCATTACGGCTTCTTCTTGAGCATGGGTCATAGCAATAGGATTCTCGTGCAAATAACCATGCGCGCCTACTTCGTGACCATGATCCACAACCATTTTGGCGATATCAGGAAAGGTTTCAAGGCTGTGGCCAGGGATGAAAAACGAGGTGCGTAGATCATACTTCTTAAAAAGCTTTAATAGTCGTGGTACGCCAACTTCAGATGCCCAAACCCCGCGCTGAATGTCTGATGGGCTCTCCCCGCCGCCATATGATCCAATCCATCCTGCCACTGAATCAATGTCAGTACCGAATCCACATATAATAGTTTTACTCATGTCTCTCTCCTTTGATACTTTCAGTTTAGTTTTATTCTTTTAGAAGTCTCAGATTTGTTTTACTCCTTTGTCATATAGTTATGATAAGTCTTGAGAAATCAGGTTTTCAACGGCAAGTGCAGCTCCTAACAAACTACTTTCTTGACCGCCAGACATTGATAGCAAAATACTGGTGGGCATGTGGTTTTGATCCACACCATTTGGTAGAGCAACGCCGCACCAGTCCAGAAAATTGCCAAACCCAGGGTTACGTAGCATCAATTTATTCATGCGTTGGTATAACTCATCATTTTGTTCCAAAGGCTCAAGCTTAGGCGCAGTGATAGGCGTTGTCGGATATAAAATAATTTGATTGCCTAAATTTTGACAGTTTTCTTTTATTAACCGTGCTCGCGTTCTTAATATAACAATCAAGTCGCGAGCCGATAGATCTCCTGCATCAAGAATGCGCCCAAGAACTCGTTGATCCATCTGCGCCGCCTTAGTAGAATGTACTAAATCCCAATGCAGATCGAGCGCTTCTGGGCCAACCAGATAACCGTACTCAGCGGTTAACGCTGTTATTTGATCGAACTCAGTGCATACGCCGCGTGTCACCGTTGCCCCTGCTGCCTCTAAAGCGCAGACACTGGCTTCAAAATTATCAATTACAGCATCCTCTGCCTCATCAAAAACGATATTGGTAGGGATATAGAAAGTTAGTTCATTGATAGGGGTTGGCCTAGGTATAACAACTGCGCATCCATTCAAAATTTGTGCAGCGCCAATGCAACTTTTTACGTCAGCGGCAAGCGGACCAAGTGTGTCCAATGTTTTTGAGAGGTGAAACACACCACCTTTTGGAAATGTGGTACTGGAACCTTTATAGCCAACAACACCATTCAGGGCTGCAGGAATGCGTACAGATCCCCCAGTATCACTGCCGATTGCTAGTGGCGCCAAACCACGTGCAACAGCAACCCCGCAGCCTGAGGACGAACCACCGGGAATACGAGCAGGGCCAGTACCGTGTGGGTTTTTAGGAGTACCATAATGAGGATTGAGACCGAGACCTGAATAAGCAAATTCGGTCATGTTGAGACAACCGATTGAAATGAGACCGGCTTGGGTGGCATTCACGACAACATCTGCATCACGAGTAGCAGGTGCATTGGATTTAAGTACCACCGAGCCTGCGGTAGTTACCCGACCTTCTATATCGAAGAGATCTTTCCATGCGATTGGCATGCCATCCCATGGACCAAGCGGTTTACCTTCGTTACGCCGCTGCTTTGAAGCATGCGCTTCTCTAAGCGCTCGTTCTTCAAGTAGCACTGTAAATATAGATGGGTCAGAAGATTTAATATTAGTGAAGGTCTCTTCAATAAGTTTGACCGGGCAGAGACTACCTTTTTCAAGGCCGATTGCTATATCTATAGCTGAAACGGATTCTCTAGTAATCTTGTTCATAACCCACCCCATAAAATCAAAATATAATTGATTATTTATAGATCACTATTTAACAATAGGTCAAAAAAACCTTGTAGTCAATAGGGGTTTTTTGTCAAAAGAGATTCATATGTAATAAAATCACAACTGAATATTTATTCCATGTAACCATTTAGCATCTTAACGTTTTACACAATCTGTCTAGTAATTTTCAAGAGATAAAAACCTCTGGTAATCACCCCAAGCATAAGACACTTATTGAATAAAATTAAGCTACATGGTTTAGTTTCTGTATAGGCGTAAATCCGCCATTGCCCATATTAGGCCGTTCATGATTATTGGGGGGATTACCATTCCTTTTTAACCGATGAACCATAAAAAGAACTCTAGCCCGAACTCATTAACATGGCCATTAATCATAAGGGCAAGATAGCCAAAGTCGCTTAAATACGCTTAGGCGGTACGGAATAAGTACCAACAACATGAGCAACTAAGTCGCTAGAGCCTTCTGAGTACAAAGAGACCTCACCTACGATTAGTGTGCGCCCTACTTTTATCAAAGTGCAGTCAGCAATAATACGTGCTGCTGCTGATGGTTTACGCAAAAAATTGATGGTAAGGCTTGTCGTCACTGTCAGCGGTACAATACCAATCTTACCAAGTATCGCTACGTAAATTGCGACATCAGCGATGCTCATCAGCACCGGGCCGGAGACCGTTCCACCAGGACGCAGCTCGTCTATACCGATATCATGCGATAATCTCGAACCCTTGTCATCTACTGCCTCAACCCTACATTTGGTTTGTGGAAACTCCAATGCTATAAAGTCAACTATCTCTTCTTTGCTTGCAGACATATGTACTCCTTGTGTTCAGTTATCCTTGTTATTAACTACTCACTATTCTCATTGAGGCTAATCAGGTTGTTCGAGCGTTGTGGTCGCAGTAACAGAGTAAGTCCTATTGCGACTAGGGCTATAATGCCAGACATCATGTAACTTATAGCAAAATCTCCAGTAATCTCTGCAATATAACCGGCAGCGATTGGTCCTAAAGCCTGTCCACCCGAAAACGCAAAAGTTAGCGCAGCTAGCGCACTTGCTGCTGCAGCTGGTCCAAAATAATCTCCTGCAGCAGCAGACATAATAACGGGAACACTCCAAACTACAGCGCCAAATAAAGCAATAGAAAGATACAGCCCTAATACCCAATCGCTTAGAGCTACCAAAAAATAAGCCATAGCAAGAACAAAAAAAGCCAGCGCCAAGCCAAGACGCCTACCAATTCGATCCGAGATCCACCCAAATAGCATACCCGAAAAAGCACTGAGTAGCCCTATCCATGCCCAAAGCCTACCTGCAGTAGCCTCACTCAACTGATAGGGGCCCACCATGCTAGTCACAATAAAAGTGACATACGTCATGTACGTTGCACCATACATTGCAAAAATAATCCCCAGATGTACCAGCAGCTTGATATTGTCACGTTCTAGCTTGGTCTTGCGCTTTATAGGTGTATTTGGCGCATAACCAAAGGGTATTGATCTAATATCATCTGGATGATTACGGATTAACGCAAAGCTTATGCCCGCAATAATGAAACTCAAAAGTGTAAAGATCAGCCACCCTGTTTGCCATGATAGCAAATCAAAAACAGGTAATAGCTTGGGTACTATAAAGCCTGAGAAAATAATACCAATGCCAGGACCTGCCATCACTAAACCTAGTGCCAAACCACGATGAGAGGGGAAAAACCAATGCGACATAACGCTCATTATAGGCAGTACCACACCGCCACTACCAATGCCTGTCAATGTATAAAAAAAGCACAGCAACGAAAAGCTTGTAGTAAAGGCCATACCGATCATAGAGGCCGTAATAAGGAGTAGACTGACCGTTGTGGTCACTCGTGTACCAAGCTTAGGTAAGATAATAGGGCTCAAAACCACAGCGATTAAATAGCCTATTAAATTTGCGAATCCTAAGAGACCACTCTGGCTGTAGTTCAGCTCAAGAGATGCTGATAGTGACGGTAATAACATCCCAAAAGCAAAACGGCCCAAACCCAGTCCACAGAACATGGCAGCTGCCCCTGTGATCGCAACAATCCAAGCATAATGTAACTTGCTAGCCTTCTGAACTCGTCGGTTAGGCATTACAATGTACTGTTGATTTGGTTATCAAATGGTTCAATAAAGTCTGGCACATCGAGTTTCGGTAGAAATGTATGATAAAAAGCAGCTTCCATGTGCTTATTCCTTTTTATGCTAATCTCTTTAGCATTCCCTTTGACCATTACAGCAATAAACCTACAATAGCTTTTGCTCTTAATTGAGTCAATTTATATATGCTGTCAGTTTTTAATCAATACTCGAGTATTGGTGAGCATAACTTGTTATCTTAGTCTCACTCATTCAAATAAAACTCAGCCATACTATCCAGTTTAGATTTCACCTGTTTCCAATGCGGCATAATCTGCGTCAATAATCGCCAAAAGCTCTCGCTATGATTGTGCTCGGCTATATGACATAGCTCATGCAAGATGACGTAATCAATGCAGTCTTTGGGTGCTTTGATCAAATGCGGATTAAGTATTAAGCGGCCTTTGGTTGAGCAGCTGCCCCACTGTTTTTTCATAGTCAGTATTTTAAAATCAGGCACATCAGTTACCCATGTCGCTTTAGGCAGTACCCCGGCTAATCTCTCTGCAAAGATAATATTCGCTCTATCTAAATACCATTGGTCGATAAGTATTTTTATCTTGCTGGCTCGTTTAACAGCATCTGCAGCATCGATATTTAGAGCCACGTTTAACTTACCACGGCTAAGTTTTACAGAATTACTTTTGCTATCGGCTGCTAGCTCTAAATCAGTAATCACCTTTAACACATAGCGGCGACCGAGATAAAACTGGGTTTCACCGCTGACATAACGCATGGGTAATACGTCATTGGTTTGTTTGGCGAATGCTTGCAGGTTTTGCCATATCCAGCGTGCACGTTTGAGCGCTGCTGCGTGGATTAGATCATTACTAGCATCATGAGGGGCAGTGACTACCACCCGCTGATCGGGGTGTACTTTGATCAGCACTTTACGAGAGTGAGCGCTACTGTTGACAGATTTAGCTTTACGGGTAATGTCGTAGTGAATCTTGTCTTCGCCATAATAAAATACACCACGCTCAGCCATTAGTTACTATCCCTTTACCGCTTTAGTGGCTACGGTCGCTTGCGATAAGCCAAGGCGAGTAATCTTTAGCACAGCTTCTATTAGCTTTTGCGCATTATCGAGACCTAACTCAGCAAATAGCATTGGTAATAATTGCTTGCTGATCTCATTTTCTATTTGCGCTGGATTAATAGAATACTCAGCGACTGCGGTTTTAACCACAGCATCGATAGCAAAGGCATGCTTTATTAGCTGCTCATTAGTTAACGATTTTTCAGCTAAGAAGCCTGTATCAAATAACTGTTTAAACAAACCAAAATAGGCCTGCGCCTGTCTGTTTAACTTGCCAGCAGCATCAACGAAATCGTTTGGTATACCAGCGACGTTACGAGCCTTCACGGCTTCATCAAGATTAGCAAACATCATGTACTGCTTCACCGGCGCATCGAACATCGCTTGCGCATCGGCAATCGCTTGTTTGAGTAACTTAGAAAAATACTCTTGTGCATAAGGGTCATCGGCTAAATCTTGCTCGATCATTTTGGTCACCCGACCCGTGATCTTGTCTGTTTGGTTACGGGCTTGCGTCTCGCTCATGGCTGGCGACTGCTCATCCGTTTTACCTAAGCTGCCAACCAGATAAACGCCCTTTGGCTCACGCACTTCGATACCCGCGATATGCTTATCGAGTAAGCTACGGATATCTTCTTCATAAACACTATAATCGATGGTTTCATTAGCATCAGCACGCACTTGTTGGCGCAATTCAACAAAGGCTTTTAGGTCATGCTTATAGCGCTCACGCTTGCTATCAAAAGACGGATCTGCAAAGTAAGAAGCGGATTGTAGCGCGACTTTCATAGCGTTAGCAAAGGTGGTTAGCGCAGCATAAAAGTCATCCCGTGCTTTAAGCTTATTATCGACAAAATGACCCTCTATTTCTTGTATCTTTGGGGCTAATACTTGCCGTAACGCTTGACCATCTTGTTTGTTTTTGACCGCCACAAAGAGTGCCCACAGCTCGCTATGCAGCATAGGTAGCTTTTTATATTCGCTATCCATGCGCTGATATAAGCCTTGTAGATCATCGATATCAAAACCACCTTGCGTCCGTTCCGCAAGATTTTGGTACTTCTCAATAGTAATATCTAGCTCTTCTAAGATGCCTCGATAGTCAATCAAGTAGCCGAATTGCTTTTTTTCATGCAGACGGTTTACTCGGGCAATCGCTTGAATTAAGTTATGCTCTTTTAGCGGCTTATCGATATACAGCACGGTGTTTTTTGGTTCATCAAAACCCGTCAATAATTTATCCACTACGATCATAATATCGGGGCCATTATCCTGACTAAACTCTTGAATAATCGCTTTGGTATACTTCTTTTCATCGCCGCCATAATTAG
>RCMY010003459.1_pt1 | contig 24321 bp, 20 predicted proteins | sample 2041341 | NCBI WGS metagenome assembly RCMY01 (sample SAMN09708234, study PRJNA481090) | Marine sediment metagenome, whole genome shotgun sequencing project.
TCCAAACATGGTTGAAAAACCGAACGTTTCAAAACAAACCCATCTTGCAAAACGCTAGACAGCTGCTTCTTAACTGTAGAAGGCAGCATTAACCTACCTTTTACATCGGCTTTACACTCATATGTACCTATTAAATTTACCACTTAGTTGTTCGAAAGATTAAATAACATCACAAATATAAAGAAAATTACCACTTTTTACCATTTTTTACCACTTTGTTAATAACTTTCTTTTTTTCATAATATTGTGTTGATTTACAAGTATTTATCCTTTTTACTGATTTTTTCTAAAAAAAAGAAGGAAGTAATGTGGAGAAAATTAGTACTTTGAACTAATTTAATTAAATTTGTAAGTTGTTTCTAAACAAACCCAATTGATGAAATATACCCTTAAAAAAGAGGATAAATATACCTACTTGGAATCTGGCGAAGGCACCCCGTTAATTATACTACATGGTTTGATGGGAAATTTGAGTAATTTTGATGGTGTTTTTGATCATTTTTCCAATTTAGGCTATAAAGTTTTAATGCCTGAACTACCTTTATACACGTTACCATTATTAAAAACTAATGTTAAGAATTTGTCCAAATTTTTAAAGAATTTTGTTCAATTTAAAGGTATCGAAAAATACATATTACTAGGAAATTCACTAGGTGGTCATATTGCTTTATATCATACCAAATTAAACCCTAAAAATGTTGTTGGAATAGTATTAACAGGAAGCTCCGGCTTGTATGAAAATGCTATGGGTGAAAGCTATCCAAAGCGTGGAGATTATGAATATATCAAGAAAAAAGCACAAGACGTTTTTTACAATCCTGAAATTGCCACCAAAGAAATTGTCGATGAAGTTTACGATACGTTGAATAATAGAACTAAACTTATACGAACTCTTGCTATTGCAAAAAGTGCGATTCGACATAACATGGGTAAAGATTTACCCAGTATGAAATTACCTGCAGGGTTAATTTGGGGAAAAAATGATACGGTTACTCCACCGGAAGTTGCGGAAGAATTTGATAAATTGCTGCCTAATTCAACTTTATATTGGATTGACAAATGTGGTCATGCACCTATGATGGAAAACCCTACTCAATTTAACACCTATTTAGAGGATTGGTTGAATAAAAATTTCAAAAATAAATCGTAACCATTTTTTATATATCAAATTTCAAAAATTAACCGATTTCATTCCTCCATTTTTTTACAGAATAGAGCATGGTTTAATTGGATAGAATAAAACAAATGAAAATTAAAACTGCCAAATTCGTTATTAGTAATACGGACATTACAAAATGTCCGACTGATAATTTGCCAGAATATGCTTTTATTGGAAGATCGAATGTTGGTAAATCTTCATTAATTAACGCACTTACCAATCATAAAAATTTAGCTAAAACTTCTGGAAAACCAGGAAAAACGCAACTCATAAATCACTTTATTATTAATGATGAATGGTTTTTAGTCGATTTGCCAGGTTATGGATATGCGCAAGTTTCAAAAAATAAACGGGAAGTTTTTCAACAATTTATTCGGGATTATTTTTTACAAAGAAACCAATTGATTTGCACTTTTGTTTTGGTTGATTCGCGTCATACTGCACAAAAAATTGATTTGGAGTTCATGGAGTTTCTTGGTTATAATCAAATTCCCTTTGCGATTATTTTCACTAAAGTGGATAAATTAGGTAAATCACAAAGAAATCAAAACATCAAAAAATACAAAGAACAGCTATTAGAAACTTGGGAAGAAATTCCACCGTATTTTTTAACCTCAGCAACCGATGAGACCGGCAAAGAAGAAGTATTAGAATATATTGAAAATATCAATCTAAATTTAGACCCCGTTGTTTAAATTTTGAAGTATCAAAACTCCTATTGACCCATTCGATTCATTCTACCCATGCCCTTGCCTTGACCTTTTCCATGCATTTCTTTTTGATGAGCATCAAACCATTCTGGCTCTTCCAACTCATTTTCGTATATATAAGTTGCTATTTTTTTGAGATTTTCCTCCGTGTATAATAATTTTGGCATTACTTCGAATTGCGCAATAGCACCTCGCATTAACGCATGTTCTTGAGCTGGATTTAAAACCCAATCGGTTACTGCAGAAACAAACTCTTCTTGACTTTTATAACTCATCGAATATCGCATTTTTATGGCAGCCATAGGCGGAGCTATAATTGAATCATGAGAAACAGAAACAGGACTATGACAAATATAACATTGGTTTTTTAATAACTCATAAGCCTCCGGATTTTGGACAACAATTGCCTGAAGAGTATCATTACTTGATTTCTTTTTATCTTGATTACAAGCAATAAAAAGAAAGATAAAACCCAATAATAGAACCATTTTATTTTTCATAAGACATAATTTATTTCAATTGAATTAACATATAAAGTTACGAAACGAAAAGAATAAAATAATGAGAAAAGTCATGGTTTTAAAAAGAAATCGATTTAAAAAAACAACCGTACTCTGATTTATTATTTTGTAATTTTATCGCCTGATTTAAGAAAATGCATAGTACAAAAGACAATCTGCAAGTTTTATACGAAGACAACCATATCATCATCATCAACAAGAGAGTTGGTGATATTGTTCAAGGCGATAAAACCGGAGACAAACCCTTAAGTGAGGTGGTAAAAGATTATATCGGAGAAAAATACAACAAACCCGGAGAGGTTTTTTTAGGTGTTGTGCATCGACTGGACAGACCAACAAGCGGTATTGTCATTTTTGCAAGAACGAGCAAAGCATTAGAACGACTAAACAAAATGCTGCGAGATAAGAGTATTAAAAAAACCTATTGGGCAGTTGTAAAAAAAAGACCTGAAAAAGAAAGTGATACTTTAATTCAATTTTTAAAAAAGAATCCGAAAAATAACAAATCCACAGCATTTAAAACAGAAAACAAGGATACTAAAAAAGCCATTCTTCATTATAAAGTCATCCAGTATTTAAATAATTACAGTGTACTGGAAATTGATTTAGAAACCGGGAGACATCATCAAATTCGCTGTCAATTATCAAGTATCGGTTGCCCAATTAAAGGAGATTTAAAATACGGCTTTAACCGCAGCAATCCGGATGGCGGAATAAATCTTCACGCCAGAAAAATAGAATTTTCGCATCCTGTTACAAAAGAAATTGTGCAAATAGAAGCTGACTTACCAAAAGATGCTATTTGGGATGCTTGTTTATAATTAAACCATTCACTACTACTCTACTAAAGATTGGTTACCAATCAATCTTTTAAAACAAAAAAAGGAGAAATTAATGAAAATTTCTCCTTTTTAATAATCTTAAACATATTGCTTTTTTTGAGTTACAAAATATAATTTGTACTTACAAAATTAGATTTATTATTATCAAGCATATCATTTAAAACACTTCTGTTCAACTCATTATTTTTACAAGCTACTAAAGTTCGTATAGAGAAAGATCGCAAAGCATCATGTACGCTCAACGTACTTACAGCAGAATCTTTTCTTCCAATAAACGGGAAAACATCCGGACCTCTTTGGCATTGACTGTTGATATTTACACGACAGACTTGATTCACCAACACATCAATCAATGGCGCTAAAGTATCTGCACTTTTACTAAACAAGCTTACTTGTTGTCCGTAATTTGAATTAACAATTGCATCAATTGGTTTGTCAATAGTTTTAAAGGAAATGATTGGGACTACCGGACCGAATTGCTCTTCATGAAACACGCGCATTGTATCGTTTACCGGATATAAAACCGCAGGAAAAATGAAGCTTTCGTTAGTTTGAGCACCTTTTTCATTAATTACTTTGGCTCCTTTTTCAACCGCATCATCGATTAATTCTTGTATATATTCCGGTTTTCCAGGCTCTGGTAATGGTGTTAATTTTACACCACTTTCCCAAGGTAATCCGTATTTCAATTCATCCACTTTCGCAATGAATTTTGCATTAAATTCTTCTATAACATCTTCATGTACAAAGAGCATTTTCAATGCCGTACAACGTTGTCCGTTAAAAGATAAAGAACCTAAAACACATTCCTCCACAGCGATATCCATATCTGCATCTGGTAAAATAATAGCCGGGTTTTTAGCTTCCAAACCTAAAACCAATCGCAATCTGTTCTTTTTTGGATGATGCTCCTGCAAAGCATTTGCCGATTTACTGTTACCAATCAATGCCAAAACATCAATACGCCCAGTTTTCATGATTGGCGTTGCAACCTCTCGACCTCTACCAAATAAAATATTTACTACCCCTTTTGGAAAAGCTTCTGCGAAAGCTTCTAAAAGCGGAGTAATTAATAATACCCCAAATTTTGCAGGTTTAAAAACGGTTGTATTTCCCATAATTAAAGCGGGAATCAACAAGCAAAAAGTTTCGTTTAAAGGATAATTATAAGGACCCAAGCACAAAACAACACCCAAAGGACCTCTTCGTATTTGTGCATAAACACCACTATGCAGCTCCAAACGAGCACTATTTCTATCTAACTCTTTGAGCTCATTAATAGTATCGTAAATATATTCAATGGTTCTGTCAAATTCCTTTTGAGAGTCCGGTAAGGTTTTACCGATTTCCCACATAATAAAATTGACCACCTCTTCTCGTTTTTTTTCCATGAGTTCGGCAAATTTTTGAACACATTTAATACGATCTTCGACTTTCATAGTTGGCCATTTTCCTCTTCCGTTATCAAATGCCTGTTCAGCTGAAATTAAAGCCTTTATCGCATCATCTTCATGCATCACCGGAATAGTACCTAGTAATGTTGGCGCTAAATTCCCTTCCGGATTAGGCGTATATATAGGCGAAAAAACCTCGGAAATTTCTCCTTTCCACTGCTTGATTTCACCGTTCAACAAATAGGTGCTATATTCTTTTGGTCTCTTAAAATCGTATTCACTAGGAACAGTTTTGTTCTTAAAAATTGACGTAACTGACATATTTTTTTTATTTATTTTGGATTACAAAAGTACATTTTACTAGAAATAATGGGGAATAGTTTGTGATTATTCACACTTTTACACATTTTAGAATAAAATTAAACAACTAAATAAGAAATTGAAAAAGCTGTGGATTTTCGTTCAAATATTCGCCCATAAAACCCAGCTCTTTCATTCTTTTAACCAGTGGTGCAAAATCATCTTTACTCTTTAATTCAATTCCAACCACAGCAGCACTGCGATCACGGTTATTTTTCTTGGTGTATTCAAAAAAAGTAATATTATCATTTTTTCCTAAAACATCCACCACAAATTCTTTTAAAGCTCCTGCGCGTTGCGGAAAAGGAACTATAAAATAATGCTTTAAGCCCTCAAAAAGCAATGCTCTTTCTTTAATCTCCTCCATTCGGGTAATATCGTTGTTTCCTCCACTAACAATACAAACCACATTTTTGCCGACGATTTTCTCTTTATAATAATCTAAAGCTGCAATTGAAAGCGCTCCAGCAGGCTCAACCACAATCGCCTTCTCATTATATAGTTGCAACAAAGTAGAGCATATTTTCCCTTCAGGAACGGTAATAACATCATCAATATATTTCTTGCAAATCTCAAAGGTGAGATCACCCATTCTTTTTACAGCAGCACCATCAACAAATTTATCAATACTGTGAAGTTCGGTATTCTTACCATATTTTAAAGAGGTTTTTAAAGATGGAGCACCTTCCGGTTCCACACCAATTATTTTGGTATTCGGACTCAGTTCCTTAAAAACACTTAAAACTCCTGAAACTAGGCCACCTCCACCAACTGGTACAAAAATATAGTCAATCGGTTTTTTCGTTTGTTCCAGCAATTCCAAACCAACAGTTCCTTGTCCGGCAATAATTTTTTCATCATCAAACGGATGCACAAATTCATGCTTTTGGGCTTCACTATATTCATTTGCAATAGCATAACACGCATCAAAAGTATCTCCATACAATTTGACTTCAATATTTTCAGCACCAAACATCTGAACCTGTTTTATTTTTTGCATTGGTGTTGTGGTTGGCATAAAAATAATTCCGGATATACCGAGAAAATGACAAGCTTGTGCTACACCTTGAGCATGATTTCCTGCACTTGCACAAACAATAGTTTTTACATTTTTTTCTTCGACCAAAGATTTTATTTTATTAAAAGCACCACGAATTTTATACGAACGAACCCGCTGTAAATCTTCTCTTTTAAAAAACAAATTGCATTGGTAATTAATAGAATAATTAGGCATTTTAATCAATGGAGTTTGTTTCACCAATTGCTTGCTGTTTTGTTGCGCCTTTTTTATCTCTTCCAGAGGTATTTTCGGATCTTTATTTGTGCTCATATACAAAAAATAAAACCATCGATTTTCATTTAAAACCGATGGTAATGTGAAATTACAAGTAAGTTATATTGTTTTTAAAATTTAAACAATTTTAATCATTGCTGTCATCGATTCACGTAACTCCGAACCGATAATTTCTACAGGATGAAAACGAATTTCTTCATTCACGGCAATTAATGTTTGATTATCAACACCATTACCTTTTCCTTCTGCGTATTTTTTTCCAATAACATCGGTATCAATTTTCTTCATAAAATCTGTCAATAATGGTTTGCAGGCATGATCAAATAAATAGCAACCATATTCTGCAGTATCAGAAATCGTCGCATTCATTTCGTACAATTTCTTACGAGCAATTGTGTTTGCAATAAGAGGCGTTTCATGTAATGATTCATAATAAGCTGATTCTTCAATAATACCAGCTTCAGTCATGGTTTCGAAAGCCAATTCTACACCAGCTCTAACAAAAGAAATCATTAAAACACCGTTATCAAAATACTCTTGCTCACTGATTTTCTTATCAGTAATAACCGTTTTTTCAAAGGCCGTTTCTCCTGTTGCAGCTCGCCAGGTTAACAAATCGTGGTCATCATTAGCCCAATCTGCCATCATTCCGTTAGAAAATGCTCCCGAAATAATATCATCCATGTGTTTTTGAAACAACGGACGCATGATATCTTTTAGCTCTTCTGATAATTCAAAAGCTTTGATTTTTGCAGGATTAGAAAGTCTATCCATCATATTGGTAACACCACCATGTTTTAAAGCCTCGGTAATTGTTTCCCAACCATATTGAATTAATTTTGCAGCATAACCAGGTTCAATTCCTTTTTCAACCATTTTGTTAAAACTCAAAATAGATCCCGTTTGTAAAACACCACATAAAATAGTTTGTTCACCCATTAAATCTGATTTAACTTCGGCAACAAAAGAAGATTCTAAAACTCCAGCTTTATCACCTCCAGTGGCAACTGCATAAGCCTTAGCTTGCTCAAAACCAATTTCTTGCGGATCATTTTCAGGATGTACTGCAATTAACGTAGGTACACCAAAACCTCTTTTATATTCTTCACGAACCTCAGAACCCGGACATTTAGGTGCTACCATAATTACAGTAATGTCTTTACGGATTTGCATTCCTTCCTCTACAATATTAAAACCATGTGAATACGACAAAGTCGAACCTTTTTTCATCAATGGCATGATGGCTTTTACAACAGAAGTATGTTGCTTATCTGGTGTTAAATTACATACTAAATCAGCTGTTGGAATCAGTTCTTCATAGGATCCAACTTTAAATCCGTTCTCGCTGGCATTTTTAAACGATTGACGTTTTTCTTCGATCGCACCTTTTCTCAAGGTATAAGAAATGTCTAATCCGCTATCTCTCATGTTCAAACCTTGATTTAGACCTTGCGCTCCACATCCCACTATTACCACTTTTTTACCTTTTAAAGCACTGATTCCTTCCGCAAATTCGGAAGAATCCATAAATCTGCATTTTCCTAATTGCGCTAATTGTTCTCTTAGTGAAAGTGTGTTAAAATAATTTGCCATTCTACTGTTTTTTATTTTATATTTAATTTAATACTTTTATTAATTCTGATATTCTCATTTCCGATTTAGTAACCGAAATTCTTCCAGAACGCACAAATTGCATAATACCATAAGGTAATAATTCATTGTACAAACTATCAATTTCTTCTTTTCTACCTGATTTTTCAATCACAAAAAACTCTCGAGAAACTGTTACAATTCGGGAGTTACTATTCTTTATGATATTTTGAATCTGTCGTTCATCAAATAGCAAACTTGATTTTACTTTGAACAAAGCTGATTGCAAATAAATCGACTCGTTGTTTGTATGATAATAGGCTTTTATTACCTCAATTTGCTTTTCAATTTGACCGATTATTTTTTTGACTTGTTCCTCAGTAATTTCAACTACAATAATAAAACGAGAAACGTGTTCAATCTCTGAATTTGAAACTGTCAGACTCTCAATATTAATGTGTCTTTTTTGAAAAATAGTCGATATTCTGTTTAACAATCCTAAATTGTTTTCGGTATATATGGATATGGTATATGTTTCTTTTTCCATGTGAAAATTATTTTAATCTAATATCTGAAACCGATGAACCGGTTGGTATCATTGGAAATACATTTCCTTCTTGTTCTACTTTAACTTCTAATAAATACGACTCCTCTGAAGCTATCATTTCTGCTAAAGCAGATGCCAAGTTTTCTCTTTTAGAAACACGATTTGCTTTAATGCTATAACCTTCTGCAACTTTTACAAAATCAGGGTTTATCATAACTGTAGAAGCATATCTTCTATCAAAAAACAACTCTTGCCATTGACGAACCATTCCCAAAAATTCATTGTTTAAAACTAAAATTTTAACTGCTGCTTTTGTTTGTAAAATAGTACCCAATTCTTGGATATTCATTTGAAAACTTCCGTCACCAATTATAGCTACAACTTCCCTTTTCGGATCACCCATTTTCGCACCGATAGCGGCTGGCAACGCAAATCCCATCGTGCCTAATCCACCAGAGGTAATTTTACTTTTCGATTGGTTAAATTTAGCATATCGGCATGCAATCATTTGGTGTTGCCCAACGTCAGACACTATTACAGCATCTCCCTTAGTAATCATATTCAATTCATTTAGAACTTCACTCATGGTAAGTCCATCACCTTTTGGATGAAATTGATGTTGAATGACTTCGTCAAATTCAATTTTATACAAATCTTTAAATTCTTGATGCCAAGACTCGTGTTTGTTTTTGTTTATAAGCGGAATTATTTTCTTAAGGGATTCTTTTACATTTCCTAATACAGCAATATCCGTTTTTACATTTTTATCAATTTCTGCCGGATCAATTTCAAAATGGATGATTTTTGCTTGTTTTGCATAGGAATTTAAATCTCCGGTAACACGATCATCAAAACGCATTCCAATCGCGATCAAAACATCACACGAATTAGTCAAAACATTTGGTGCATAATTACCGTGCATTCCCAACATACCAACATGCAATGGGTGATCGGTTTCTAAAGCCGACAAACCTAATAAGGTTGATGCCGAAGGAATTCCAGCCTTTTCGATAAAATCTTTAAATTCTTGCTCTGCTTTTCCTAATATAATTCCTTGTCCCCAAATCACAAAAGGTTTTTTTGCTGCATTGATTAATGCAGCTGCTTCTTGTAATTTAGTAGAATCAATTTTCGGTATCGGATTATAACTTCTTATATGTTCACATTTTTTATAGGTAAAATCCACTTTACCAAATTGTGCATCTTTTGTGATGTCAATCAAAACTGGGCCCGGTCGACCAGATTTTGCGATATAAAAAGCCTTTGCCAGAACTTCAGGAATCTCAGAAGCTTTGGTTATTTGGTAATTCCATTTTGTCACTGCGGTGGATATACTTACAATATCTGTTTCTTGAAAAGCATCACTACCCAATAAATGCGAAGATACCTGCCCTGTAATACAAACAACTGGCGTAGAATCTATTTGTGCATCGGCAATTCCGGTGATTAAATTAGTAGCTCCCGGTCCTGATGTTGCAATTGCGACACCAACCTTACCTGTTACACGTGCAAAACCTTGAGCAGCATGAATAGCCCCTTGTTCGTGGCGAGTTAAGACATGATGCAATTGATCTTGATATTTATAAAACTCATCATAAACAGGCATAATTGCCCCTCCGGGATAACCGTAAATTAAATCTACCCCTTCTGCCAACAAGCACTTCACTACTGCTTCGGCACCCGAAATTTTAATCTTTTTTTCTTGATCCACCTGATGATCAGGTTTTGTTGTTACTTCCATAGAATACTGGTTTTACAATTGTTTTTTTTTAAAATTTATCTGTTACGCATCCTTCAGAAGCTGAAGAAACCATTTTAGCATATTTGTATAAAATTCCTTTTTTATGTTTTAATTCTGGTTGTTTCCATTGTGATTTTCTTTTTGAGATTTCGGTATCTGTCAAAGCAACATTAATGGTATTATTAGAGGCGTCAATAGTAATAATATCACCATTTTCTAACAAGCCAATTAAGCCTCCTGTTTGTGCTTCCGGCGTTATATGACCAACAACAAACCCGTGTGTTCCACCAGAAAATCTACCATCGGTAATCAAGGCAACCGATTTACCTAATCCTGCTCCCATAATCATGGAAGTAGGTTTTAACATTTCCGGCATTCCCGGACCACCTTTCGGACCCACATATCGAATAACGACTACATCACCTCTTTCTACTTCACCTTTTCCGATACCCGTATTTGCTGCTTGCTCACCATCATAAACAACTGCTTTTCCTTTAAAAAGCAATCCTTCATTACCACTAATTTTCGCAACCGAACCTTCTGAAGCAAGATTGCCATACATTATTTGCAAATTACCCGAAGATTTTAAAGCTTTTTCGGTGGTATGAATTACTTTTTGATCCTCTTCAAAAGAAAGTGCTTTTACATCAGCTAAATTCTCTGCTAAAGTTTTCCCGGTAACGGTCATACAATCTCCATGCAGAAAACCTTTTTCTAACAAATACTTCATGACAGCTGGAGTTCCACCTACACCATGAACGTCTTCCATTAAATAGTTTCCTGATGGTTTTAAATCCGCTATAAGCGGAGTTCTATCGCTAACTCTTTGAAAATCTGCTAAAGTAAATTCAATATCTGCAGCGTGCGCAATAGCTAAAAAGTGCAGTACTGCATTGGTAGAACCTCCTAAAGCATTTACAATCGCTATGGCGTTTTCTAACGATTTTTTGGTAACAATATCTAGAGGTTTTAAGTCTAATTCTAATAAATTTTTAATCGCTAAAGCGGTTCTTTCGCTCTCTGATAATTTATTCGGATTTTCGGCTGGAATCGATGAGTTATAAGGTAATGACATTCCCATAGCTTCAATAGCAGAAGCCATTGTATTCGCGGTATACATACCACCGCAAGCTCCGGCGCCTGGAATAGCACTTTTAATAATTTCGCGATATTCGACATCATCAATTTCACCTGCAACTTTTTGTCCTAAAGCTTCAAAAGCGGAAACGATATTTAATTTTTTTCCTTTATAATTTCCTGATGCGATTGTTCCACCATACAACATAATTGCAGGTCGATTTAACCGTAGCATTGCCATGATAGCACCTGGCATATTTTTATCACAACCAACCACAGAAACCAAAGCATCATAACTTTGCGCGTTCATTACCACCTCTATCGAATCGGCAATAATATCTCTCGAAGGCAATGAATAATTCATTCCGGAAGTTCCCATGGAAATTCCATCACTTACTCCAATTGTATTAAAAACTAAACCTACCTGCCCTTTTTTAATGACTTCTTCCTTTAATTGATACGCTAACTTATTGAGGTGCATGTTACACGGATTCCCGTCATAACCCGTACTTGCAATACCCACTTGGGCTTTGGTCATATCCTCATCGGTTAATCCAACCGCGTACAACATGGCTTGCGCCGCAGGCTGTGTTTCATCTTGTGTTAATCTTTTACTGTATTTATTCAAATTTTTCATTAAAAAATGGGGTAATAAAAGTGTTTATTTTTTTTTAAAGGTTCAAATTTAAAATAGCTTGACCTCTATTGTTTTCTTTTCTTAATTTTTTTACAATATTCAATTATTCTAAATAATAGATAACAACTTATTAAACAGTGTTTTACAATTGTTTATTTACAAAGTTTAAGCAAAAAAAAATCTTCGACAAAGGAAGATTTTTTTAAGGATATAAGCACAATTCTTTATTATTTTTTTAAAGATAAAATATCATCATTAAAACTATTCTACCAGAACTATTGAAAGATTACTATTCAATTTATGGTCTAAAACGCAATCCTAAATTGGTTATTTATACTTAGAAAGTGCTTTTCTTTTAATGATAGTTTCTACCGGAACTTTTTCAATATTACTTTCTAACCAAGAAATGATATCCAGATACATGAATGATCTTTTTTCATACGGATGATTTTCAAATTGTTTAAGCTCAGAGTGCAAGCTAATAAAAGCATTTTTTAAATCATGCGGATATATATTGCTCAAATTTTTCAAGAAAGAAATCATTTTTTTCTGTACACTATGCAACTCGTTCATCTTGATTAAAAACTTATACGTAGATTTTATCAAAGTCTCTAAATTTTGATCTAGACCTGCCTCATAATGCGCAACCAAATTTAAAATTCTTGAAAAGCACAATAAATCTTCGCGCATTTTAAGTTCCTTGTTGTCTATAATCTTGGTTAGATAAAAAATACAGTCTTCGTAACGTGCTGCACCAAAATACATACTGGCAATTTTATAGTAAAAAACCATGATATGATGCTCGTCAATTTTATGACTATGCAATTCAATTTGCTCTAAAACTTCCGGCACAAAATCCATCCCTTTGGTAAAATTACCTTCTAAAAAATACAAATTGAATTTATTCGAATACAAGTACAAAAATGCCAACGATTGGGTATTTTCATTCAATAAAAAATTATTTTGATCAATTTCTGTTTCTAAAAACGATAATGTTTTTTTGAACTTGGTCAGATGTTGAATTAAAAATAGCGACTCTAATAAATAATTTATTCCTTTTAAGAAAAACACCGGATTATTCTTTTTCATTAAAGGATTATCATGAAATAAATCGACCCATTTTTGCGAGTATTTATAACAGGAAACAAAATCTTGTATGATAAAACTATACCACAAATAGGCCTTATACAAGAATAATTTTTCCTTTACTCCTAATTTTTTATAGTCATATTTCGGAATGTTTTTTTCAAAATAGTGCTTAACATTTTCAAAATCTTCATCCGTTCTAACGTAACCATTCTTTAGTAATAAACTATACAATTGCAGCGACAAATTAGACAGTTTACTCATAATCAAACTTCTTCGACTAAGGTCTTCAGACTGTGCTATTAAATCATCTGCCCGATTACTTAAACTCCTTGTAATATACTGGGATTCAATTATTTTCTCTAATTCAACAATCTCATATGCCAAATTATTTTCTTCATTTAAAAGGGCAATGGCCTTAACTTTATCAAGCACCTTTAAACTTTGTTTATGCAAACCTTTGTTATATAAAATAGTTGCAAAATCAATTTGTTCACGAATTTGTGCTTTGGTATTTTGATGCAGAGGATTTAGTCGTAAACTAACTAATATTTGCTTGTATAAATGAGCCTTTGAATTTGATATTTGTTCCTTTTTAATATTGGTCTTTTGCAGAATTACCTTTTCATCTAAATCATCCATTTTATCTAATAAAGTAAATAGTGACATAAAATTTTTCTCTGAATTACCTCCTAATCTTCCGGCATACAATTTAAATTGTCTTTTTTCTGATTTAGTAAGTGATTTGACTAATAAAAAAAGAGCATCATTTTTTTCCATAGACATCGTAATAAAACGCTTATAACTATCTGTTAATGTTGTGTTTACATCATACCGAAATAACTTGGATATAGTAAACTTTTCGATTCTTCCGTTGATTATGAATCGATTCAAATTATTTTTGAATATTCAAAATTGATAAAAATTATTTAATAATGAGCAAAGATCGAGTCCAAATATTTGACACCACCTTACGAGATGGTGAGCAAGTTCCTGGTTGTAAGTTAAATACCGAACAAAAATTAATTATCGCCGAGCGCCTAGATTTACTTGGCGTGGATGTCATCGAAGCTGGTTTTCCTATTTCGAGTCCTGGTGATTTTAATTCGGTAGTTGAAATTTCAAAGTTAGTGAAAAATGCAACTGTTTGTGGACTCACAAGAGCAAATAAAAAAGATATTGATGCCTGCTGCCGCTGCCTTGAAATTTGCCAAACGACCAAGAATTCACACGGGTATCGGGACATCTGAATCACATATAAAATATAAATTTAATGCAACACCTCAAGATATTTTAGAGAGAGCCAAAATTGCTGTAAAATATGCCAAAACTTTTGTGGAAGATATTGAGTTTTACGCTGAGGATGCAGGGCGAACTGATAATGAATTTTTAGCACGGGTTTGTGAAGCCGTAATTAAAGAAGGTGCAACCGTATTAAATATACCCGACACAACGGGTTATTGCTTGCCTGAAGAATACGGCGCCAAGATAAAATATCTTCGAGAAAATGTGAAAGGAATTGAAAATGTTATATTATCTTGCCATTGTCATAACGACTTGGGTTTAGCCACTGCAAACTCTATAGCTGGAGTTCAAAATGGAGCACGTCAAATTGAATGTACCATTAACGGAATTGGTGAAAGAGCAGGTAATACAGCATTGGAGGAAGTTGTTATGATTTTGAAACAACATCCGTATTTAAATTTAGATACAAATATCAATACGAAGTTGTTATATAGCACAAGTAAGATGGTGCAACAACATATGGGAATTGTCGTTCAACCAAATAAAGCAGTAATTGGAGACAATGCTTTTGCTCATAGTTCGGGCATCCATCAAGACGGTGTTATAAAAAATAGAGAAACCTATGAAATAATGAATCCGGATGATGTTGGTGTTAACCAATCATCTATCGTTTTAACAGCGCGAAGCGGAAGAGCAGCGTTGGCTTATCGAGCAAAACTATTGGGTTTTGAGTTAACCAAAATTCAATTGGATAAAATTTATCCAGTATTTTTAAATTTTGCAGATATCAAAAAAGAAGTAGCAGATGCTGATATTCATGAAATTATAGAATTAAGCAAAATTGAAATTGTCAAAATTGAAGTATAAATATTAGTAAATAATGAAATTGAATATTGCTGTTTTACCGGGAGATGGTGTTGGACCAGAAGTAACTTTGCAAGCTGTAAATGTTTTAAAAGCTATTGCAAAAAAATACAAACACAGTTTCTCCTTTACAAATGCATTGGTAGGTGCCAGTGCCATTGAAAAAAACGGAAACCCACTTCCAGAAAAAACATTGCAATTATGTAAAAATGCCGATGCCATTTTGTTTGGCACAATCGGTGATCCGAAATACGATCATTTAGAAATTGATGAAAGACCAGAACAAGGCTTGCTAAAATTGCGAAAAGAATTAGGTCTATTTGCTAATATTCGCCCTATCAAGACTTTCAAACCACTCATTCATAAATCTCCTATTAAAGAAAAAATAATAGCGAATGCTGATTTTATTATTTTTAGAGAATTGGCAAGTGGTATTTATTACGGGAAAAAAACATTAGAAAAGGATGAAAGTTCTGCCACAGACACCTGTTTTTATTCTGTTAAAGAAATAGATAGAATTGCCCATTTAGCATTTAAAAGTGCTAAATCACGCAGAAAAAAACTAACCTTAGTCGATAAAGCCAATGTACTTGAAACTTCTCGTTTGTGGCGAAAAAGAGTGCATGAGATTTCAAAAGAATACCCTGATGTAGAGGTTTTCTATTTATATATTGACAATGCTGCAATGCAACTTATTTTAAACCCACGTAAATTTGACGTGATTTTAACCGAAAATTTATTTGGAGATATTTTATCGGATGAAGCTAGTGTAGTTTCCGGATCGATAGGCTTATCCGCATCAGCATCTATCGGTGAAAAATCAGTGCTTTTTGAGCCAATTCATGGTGCTTATAATAAATACCAAGGTAGAAATATTGCCAATCCATTGGCAACTATTTTATCTGCTGCAATGCTTTTAGAACATTTTGAATTACACGAAGAAGCAGATGCAGTAAGAGGTGCAGTTGAAAAATCTATTGAATTGAATATCATGACTCCAGATTTAAATAATGCGAAAAAACATGCAAGCACAACAGATGTTGGCGAATTCATTTCGGATTATATTATTGACAAAAAAAGTGTTTTATATCACATTGAAAACATTAATTTAGGCCAATCTACAATAATCTAAAGTCTTTATTTATTTCAAGTAGTTTTAATTATCTTTGATAGGAAATATTGGTTATTCACATCAACATTCCATTTTTATTCCATTTTAACAAATTTTCAAAGATATTTTATCATGAATATTCCTGAAATAATTCTTCATCAAAAATTATTTTTCAAAAATCAGAACACAAAAGAAATTGCATTTCGCAAGAATACACTTCATAATCTTCGTAAAGAAATTCTAAAAAGAGAAAAAGACATTTCACATGCCTTATTCAAAGATTTTAGAAAGTCTGAATTCGAAAGTTATGCTACAGAAATAAGCATTATTCTTGCTGAACTTGATTTGGCAATAAAAAATATCCGTTCTTGGGCAAAACCAAAAACTGTTATACCTACACTTTTAAATTTTCCATCGTGGAGTAAAATATATAAAGAACCTTACGGGACTGTACTTATTTTATCACCATGGAACTATCCTTTTCAGTTAGCATTTTCTCCTTTAATTGGAGCAATTTCTGCCGGTAATACAGTTGTTTTAAAACCTTCAGAACTTACGCCAAATACTAGCCAAATTGTTGCTGAAATAACCGAAAGTGTTTTCGATAAAAATCATGTTTACACTATTCAAGGTGATATTGAGGTGGCGCAAGAGTTATTAGAACAGCGTTGGGATTATATTTTCTTTACCGGAAGTGTTTCTGTTGGTAAAATAATTGCAAAAGCAGCAGCTAAAAACCTTACCCCTTCTACTTTGGAATTGGGAGGAAAAAGCCCATGCATAATTGACAGCTCTGCTAATTTAAAAATTGCAGCAAGACGATTAGTTTGGGGCAAATTTTTGAATGGTGGCCAAACCTGTATCGCACCGGATTATATTTTGATTGAAGATAAAATAAAAAACAAATTTATTACTTATTTCAAAGAAGAATTGAAAATTGCCTACGGCGAAAATCCCAAAAATTCGGAAGATTATCCGCGCATTATTAACAATAAGAATTTTCATCGTTTAAAAAATATGCTAAAAGATGAAACTCTTTTAATAGGCGGAGAAACAGACGAAAAAGATTTGTTTATTGCTCCTACTTTGATTGATAACCCGAGTTTGGATAGTGCTGTGATGAAAGATGAAATTTTTGGTCCGATATTGCCTATAATTAGCTATGATTCTGAAAAAGAAATTGATACTATTGTTAGTCATTTTGAAAAACCACTGTCCTTTTATGTTTTTACAAAAAATAAGGTTTTTGCTAAAAAAATGATTCAAAACTATTCTTTCGGTGGAGGTGTTTTAAATGACACCATCGTACATTTTGCGAATCACAGATTGCCTTTTGGCGGAGTGGGAAATAGTGGAATTGGAGCCTATCACGGCAAAGAATCCTTTTATACTTTTACGCATAAAAAAGGAATAACAAAGCGATATTATTGGCTCGATTTACCTATAAAATATGCACCTTATAAAGGTAAAATAGGTACAATTAAATTTTTTTTGAAACACCTTTCTTAGATTAGAAAACCTTTCGAGAAAAAAATTTGGACACTTTAGTTAAATACGATGATCCTACAGCACAAAAGTTTTGATGAATTATTACAATATCGGCGATCAGTTCGCAAATACGATTCGGCAAAACCAATCGAAGCTTCCATTGTAAAGCAATGTATTGAAAATGCCACCCTAGCTCCCAACAGCAGCAATATGCAATTATGGGAATTTCATCACATTATTTCTTCTGAAAAATTAGAAATACTATCTAAAAATTGTCTTGACCAAAGTGCTGCAAAAACCGCGCAACAAATGGTTGTTGTAGTTGTGCGAAAAGATTTATGGCAGAAAAGAAAAAAAGCACATATTTCCTATTTAACAGAAATATTTGGTAAAAAACAAGAATATTCCAACAAAGAAAAAATGGCTCTTAGTTATTATAAAAAGATCATTCCATTAGCATATTTTGATTTCTTGGGAATTATTGGCTATTTGAAATTTAGTGTTTTTTGGCTTATCGGATTGTTCCGACCTATTTATCGACAAGCAAGAAATAGCGATATGCGAATCGTTGCACATAAAAGTGCCGGACTCGCTGCACAAACTTTTATGTTAGGCATGGCGGATCAAGGTTATGATACCTGTCCGATGGAAGGAATTGATTCCCTCAGAATAAAAAAAATGCTCCACCTACCTTTCGGTGCTGAAATAAACATGGTTATTGCTTGTGGTATTCGCCTTCCAGATGGTGTATATGGTGATCGTTTTAGAATTCCGTTTGAGCAAGTATATAAAAAATGGTAAGTGTTTATTGTTTTTGAAAAATTATCTGTAATTTAAATCTTGTCTTTTCGACAGAATGACAAGATTTAATTATATTTGTTAGCCATGAAAAATACTGTTTTTTTTATAAGCCTCAATTCTAGCTCAAAAACCTCACATCGTAGCAGTTTTTATGCTTGTTGTTAATTTTTTCTTCCACTATTTATTTATTTTATCCAATTAAGAAAACCCATGTCAAAAGACAGTATCATACAAAGTATTCAGAACAATAAAAAAAATCATCAATTAGATTTTAGCTTAAAAACTAAGGTTGAAGCTTTTACGAATGATTTATTTTATACCCTTTTTGACTCCAATGTTTCTATAAAAGAGCAATATGAACATTTGGCAAAATCATTTACGGAAATTACTTCCATCGCTTGCAAACACATTAATTTTGATTGTGAAAAGGTGTGGAATGAATTTTTATCCGGTTTACCCGAAACCTTAAAAAAACTGAATGAAGATGCCGCTGCTATTTTTGAAAATGACCCTGCTTCGAAAAGTATTCAAGAAGTTTATTTAGCCTATCCCGGCTTTTTTGTGATTGCAGTTTATCGATTAAGTCACGAATTTTATAAGCAAGATATGCCTTTGATACCGAGATTAATGAGCGAATATGCACATCGGTTAACCGGAATTGACATTCATCCGGGAGCAAGTATTGGTAGACCTTTTTTCATTGATCACGGTACCGGAATTGTCATTGGAGAGACTACGATCATCAAGAATAATGTTAAGATCTATCAAGGTGTTACTCTTGGTGCATTGCAAGTGACCAAAGAAATGAAAAATCAAAAAAGGCATCCAACTGTAGAAAACAATGTGACCATTTATGCTAATGCCACTATTTTAGGTGGGGATACTATTATTGGCGAAAATTGCACCATCGGCGGTAATGTTTGGATCACGAAGTCTATACCAAAAAATTCAATTGCTTATCACGATGCTCAAATTAAATTAAAGGCAAAAAAATAGAGGAGACCCTCATCGAGGGATTTAGCAAAAAAAGGTTTGATCTCTTCTCGAAAATAAATGTTTGAATACAAAACACTTAAACCTATGCAAACAAAAACAATTTTAGATTTAATAGGAAACACTCCTTTGGTAAAAGTTGACAATTTAATTGCCAATAAAAACATCACTCTTTTGTTAAAACTGGAAGGTGACAATCCAGGTGGTAGCGTAAAAGATAGGGCAGCCTATAACATGATTAAATCTGCTTTAGATAGAAATGAAATTAAAAAAGGAGACAAGCTTATTGAGGCTACAAGCGGAAATACCGGAATTGCTTTGGCAATGATCGCCCAACTTTTTGATTTGGATATAGAATTGGTAATGCCAGAAAATTCGACAATAGAAAGAGTTCAAACTATGCGTGCCTATGGTGCAAAAGTTACACTTACTCCTGCAGAAGTCGGCATTGAAGGTTCAAGAGATTATGCAGAAAACAAAGTAAAAACAGAGGGTTTTTTTATGCTAAACCAGTTTGCAAATGATGATAATTGGAAAGCACATTATAAAACTACCGGACCGGAAATTTGGCGTGATACCAACGGGGAAGTAACCCATTTTGTTTCTGCAATGGGAACCACCGGAACGATTATGGGAACTTCAACTTTTTTAAAAGAAAAAAATAAGCATATCCAAATTGTGGGTGCACAACCTACCGATAATTCAAAAATTCCCGGAATACGAAAATGGCCTAAAGAATATCTGCCTAAAATATTTGATGCAAAAAAAGTAGATCAAGTGATTGAAGTAAGTGAAGATGAAGCTAGAGTCATGACAAAACGATTAGCAAAAGAAGCTGGTATTTTTGCCGGAATGAGCAGTGGCGGTTCGGTTACAGCGGCTTTAAAACTTGCAGAAAAATTAGAATCTGGTATTATTGTGGCGATTATTTGCGATCGAGGTGACCGGTATTTGTCTTCTGATTTATTTGAATGAATTTATCTTTTAAATATTTTCATTCATTTGCTCTAAAGTAGCTGGTAACTTTTTATTTTTATCCTGAGTTAGATAGTGTAGCAAGAAACCTCCCTTTATATTATTTACATCATATTCAACAAAAAAGGCATGCTAATAGTAATTGTCAATTATCCAATTCATTTTACGAATGTCGATTCGGTTTGCAATGCTGTGAATTATTAAGACATTGCTTTCAGAATGTTAGATCCAACACTTTTATAACCTTGATAAATGGCCACTCCTGCATCTAAATTTTGAATAATACTTTTTTGAATTTCTCTAGTTTCTTTAGAAACTATCATGACTCCAATAAAATCTTCAAATGTATTGATAATAAAATCCGTTGCTTTCTCGGTAACCACAAAAGTCCGCATAGAATACAAGGTAATTTCAATAAAAAGAACCGTAGCTGCAATAATAAAAAGTATGATAATGAACCTTAGAATTATTTGTCCAAAGCTTATTCCGAAACGGTCATTCGAAATTGACAAAAAAAAATAGCAAAAAAAAACACGCTTCAAAAAAAGCGTGTTTTTCAGGGAGAAAGGAAAGTAATTCTAACTATTCCCAAAATAAGTATTTAAAAAAAACCTTAAAGCATTAATATGCTTTATTAGTTTCTTAGTTTTGTACAACATTACCTTCAGCATCAAAAACAATAGTTATAGTAGAATCTTCATTTGTCATTTCTACCTCAAAGATTTCTTTACCATTAAAAGAACTTTTAAAAGCTTTCACAGCTTCATATTCTGCATAATTTGCACTTATTGCTTCAGAAACAGCCGCAGGCAATTCGCTTAATGGTATTTCAACTTTATCTTGGGCCACAAGACTTGTCTCAATAGTTGGTTCAACAGAATTTTGTGCGATTGCAAAAGAGCTTGTTAAACTCAAGGCTACTACGGCTAATACTAAACTTACTTTTTTCATGATATTTTTTTTAGATTATTAATTTAATTATAGATCAAAACTAGGGTTAGATTCTGTACAAAATCTCAAGTTTTAGGCTATAAAAAAAACTTTATGATTTCTTTAAGAAAAAAGGAGAAGTGCTTTGTTTTGAGAAAATATCATAATCAATTTTTCATAAAATTTAATTTTACAGCTTCTTATGAAGTAAGATTATGCTCAAATTATCCCCTAAAAAGTAGAAGAAAAGGTAAAATTAATTCTATTTTTTAGAATAATGTTTACGATTTTTTTAGCTCTATTTATTCTGAATTGGCTTAAGTATCAATTTATCTTTAGATAATTCAATTTCGTCTTTCTTAAGCATCATTTTTACATAATTTCCTTGGATATATTTTTGAGCTTGATCTTTATAATGTTTACTAAACACATTGCCTGACTGACCTGTCGGAAGTATACTAACACTATTCTCAACAGCACTAAAATCAATAACTCTTCTCGTCGAAGGACCTGCTTTTACCTCATAAATTCCGCTTTCGTTTAATGAAAATATTTGATTATTGATAACCTCATTTCCTCCATTTGTAGTAAACGGCCCAACATTAAAGAATCCCTTAAGCAAAGCAATTTTATCAAAAACGTGCTTGTGATTTACACTCAATGCCTTTTCCCATTGCCATTTTTCAATATTGTCTCCAAATTGATTTTCTAAAGCAGTAATTGCTTGGTGGAAGGCTTTGGTAACCATTTCATCTCGATTTTCTTTAATATTTTTTGTAGAAATGTCATCCCACCAAATAGATTTTCGAGTGTTGATTTGTTTGGAAATTTGTCGTTTGTACAAATGAGTCTCTAAAAATTGCTGAAACCCTTCTTCACCCATTTCATCAGAAAAAGTGTTTTTTAAAAGCAAATAGAGAAATTTGTTATATATAGTTGGAGCAATTTCTGTTTTGGAATTGTCCCCTTTCCAATTTTGCAAAATTAATACTGCTTCTTTTTCATTTGAAGATAAATTAACTTTTGATAATTCTTTTATGATTATCCAAATCAAATCAGGAACCACCGAAGATTGTGTATCCATTAACATGGCTTCTACATCTTCTCTGGTAAAATCATCTTTTGGCTCCAACATATTTACGATTCTTTTCGCCCTATCCTCTGGTAAATAATAACCCGGGTATAAAATATCATCTACAGCTTCGGGTTGATTATTTGCAGAATAAACATAATTCCATGACGGATTAATGGCATTCGGATTTTTATCAAAATCAAGCAATTTGAAATTCTCTTTTACGGCGTCGTCTTCCTCTAATATAAATTTAGAATTTAAGCCATCTAATCGTGTGATTAGTTTGGCAGAGGCAAACCAAGCAATATTATCTTGGGCATCACCGTACATTACATTTAATCCCGGAGCATGTAATTTAGACACTCCTTTTCTAAACGAATCTAAAGAATTAGCATGAGAAATTTCGTAACCTAATTCAAGCAATTGATTGTCGTAATTCGTGTAAATCCAACGCATTGCAATTGGTTTATCATAATCAATTTGCTCTAAAAAATCATTAATTATTGGACCATTTTTACCCTCTTTTATGTCAAAAGTAACCGGAGAATCATTTTTTACTTGAATTGTTTCTGTTCTAATTTGATACTGATCGTTGCTATTTTCTTGGTAAAAATCTACATCGTCATTTTCGAACATGGTCAAACCATAAGCGTAATTTCGATTATGACCTAATAATGGGAAAGGTGTTAGCGCCAGATTAAATCCGTACATTTCATAATCTGGAGTTATAATATGAGATTGGTACCAAACAGATGGCTGCGAAAATTCAATATGTGGGTCATTTGCGAAAATTACTCGCTTATTTTTGGTTTTCTTGGCTCCTATTACCCAACTATTGCTTCCAATAAAAAGTGGCATGGGAACGTTTTTTAACACATCATGTACTGAAGTTGTAATTGAACTTGCTACATTAGATTTTATTCTACCATTATAATTTTGAATTACGGTTGAATTCGGACTAATTTCAAGACCTAATTCTTGCACATAGGCATCCCCCAATTTATCTCTTAAACTACTTAAAAATGGATCCGTTTTATGTGCCTGCGCAAAACTAAAAGCCATATAGCCAAACACATTATATACGTCTTTAATGGTAAATTCTTCTTTTTCTATTCCGATTAATCGAAATTCTATCGGTGTTGTACCACTTTCTATAAATTGATTAATCCCATTCAAATAAGATTGGGTCAATATATAAGCTTGGGCTGTAGTGTCTAAATTTTGAATTGTTTTTAGAGCCGCTTTCTCAATACCGATACCACGAAAAAACTTGTCCGTTTTGATCATGTCTTCTCCAAAAATCTCCGATAATCTTCCGGAAGCGATTCTTCGCATTAATTCCATTTGCCATAAGCGATCTTGAGCGTGCAAATAGCCCATTGCAACATATGCGTCTTTTTGATTCTCGGCATATATATGAGGAACTCCAATCTCATCAAAATAAACAGTCACCTCACCATTTAAATTTTTCAATTCTAGAGAGCCACTATAGGTTGGCTTGTTTGTGAAAACAAAAAACACAAATCCGATAATACCCAATACTATAATAATCAAGGAAATTTTAGCAATTTTTTTAAGCATTTCAGATAGGTAGTTTAAGGCAATTATAAAAAATAGATGCCTTGCAAATATAATTGAAATTACCTATTCGGATTAGACGGCTCTTGTTAAGCTTTTAACAAATAATGTATTTCGAAATGGTATAAAACAAAAATGCCCCAATAAAAATTGAGGCAAACTGTTTTATATGTGATTTTTCTAAAATTCTTCTTCTCCGTCTCGGATCGGCACGATTTGTGGCGTAAAATCTTTTCCACCCCATAATTCACCGTTATCGTCAACTTTACTGTAATCGTATGCCCATCGATGAACTTCTGGAATTTC
>RCMY010001245.1_pt1 | contig 24295 bp, 18 predicted proteins | sample 2041341 | NCBI WGS metagenome assembly RCMY01 (sample SAMN09708234, study PRJNA481090) | Marine sediment metagenome, whole genome shotgun sequencing project.
GAAACATCGTACGTTGATGTTCGTTGAGTTGATTGACGATCTTCCCCTTGATGCGCACTTCGCCCGAGTCCGGAATATCGATACCTGCCAGAAGGTTCAGCAGCGTTGATTTACCCGAACCGCTGCGCCCTTGAATGGCAATAAATTTACCCTCGGCAAACGCCACGGAGACGCCGCCGAGCACATCACGCTGGCGTCCCGCTTCGTGATAGGTCTTATAAACCCGAGTTAAGCAAATCTGGGAGTTGTCAGGCATTGGCTATTGCATTCACACAGTTTGGCATACGATAGCACGCAACCGCCAGGCGAGGGCGGTGTCGCCGTCGCTCAGGACGCAGCAGTTAATGTCGGTGCTGCATTTGACGCCAATCCAATTGTTGGCAAGTTACTGGTGGTGCATAGCGAGAAAATTGAGCTTGAAAAATTGGTGGCATCTCACCGCAAGAATGTTGGTCATGCATACAGGCGCTTACCCATATCCTGGCACCTGGTTCTGAATTCCCGGCCGCAAGCGTGATCAGCAGCTGTTCAGGCATTGCTCAACCTACGCCTTGTGCCACCATCGCGTTTGCCACCTTGCGGAAGCCGGCGATGTTCGCACCTTATACGTATCCTATGACTGGGGACGCTATGATCGATTTGCCGTTTAGTTCATCGCAAAATTTTCCAACCAATTTCCTAATACTGCACTCTAAGCGAGAGCACTGCATTGCGAATCGAGATTCGTCAGGCGTTACTTACGCATCAGGTCCCGTTACGGATTTGCTTGCCTGTCCTGATCCAGCCAAAGGTGTGCTACGTAACAATCATTTCCGCAGACCGGCTAATTAGTTATATGATGATCTCGCAGCCAAACCAGTCACGACCCTCCAAGCGATTCGTTGCTCGCTCGCCGCTAATCGTTTTGCTCGTCACGTTGCAATCCGGTTGCGGCCTATTCGGCGTCCGCACCGCCGAGGAACCCGACTTTTCAATACTGAAAGACCAGGGCCGTTTCCAGGTCCGCGAATATGAGCCGCTTGTCGTCGTGGAAACCATGGTCGACGCAGGTTTTAACGAGGCTGCCAAAATAGCCTTCAAAAGACTGTTTGGCTATATTTCCGGCGCTAACGGGGCGGAACAGGAATTTGCCATGACGGCTCCGGTCATGGCGCTCGATGGCAACAGTTCGCGTGGCGAGAAAATACCAATGACCGCTCCCGTGACCGGCGAAAAATCGACGCTTGGTTGGCGTTTCGCATTTGTTTTGCCGGCAGAACACTCGCTCGAAAATGTGCCGACCCCCACTAATCCTGATGTCAAACCGGCGCAGGTTCCCGCGAGAAAGGTAGCGGTAGTACGTTACTCGGGCTCGTGGAGTGAAACAGGCTACCAAAAGGAGCTGAAAATGCTGCAGGACTGGATGCAGCAAAACCAGCTCGAAGCCGCTTCCCTTCCCCGCGTCGCCCGTTATGACCCACCGTGGACTCTACCTTTTTTGCGTCGCAATGAAATCATGATCGATATCAGATCCTGATTGAGTCTACTGCCCTGGAGTTAGCGACATGCCGAGCATCACTTGAGGAATAGGGAGAAGCAGACATGGCCAACAAATACAGCGTAGGGGACAATGTTAAATGGAAATGGGGTAATGGCTGGGCACGGGGTGAAATCAAAGAACGCTTCACACAACGCACTACACGCACACTGAAGGGCACGGAAGTCGTCCGCGATGCGACTCCTGAAGACCCGGCTTATCTGATCGTGCAAGCTGATGGAGATGAGATCTTAAAGGGTAGTTCTGAAATAAACAGAGACGATTAATAGCGCCTGCTTGCCGCAAATCAACGTGCATAAGGACGGCACGTTAGGCGACCCTGGCTCCCAAATAAGACTCGCGACGAAACCGCCCCAAATTACTGTTTTTCTAGCGGTCTTGGTTTTACGGGTTGAGTGCTTTCGGAGCCGGACAGGCGTGCGCCCTATATGGCGAGCATGGTTCTACGTACAAGTGCTTGAGCGCAGCGCTTCGTGTTGTGACAGTTCTGTCTGGCATAGGGGTTTAAGTGAAGTGTTTGGTGTAGAAAGCCTACAATTGCCCTGCCCAGTTACTTTTGGTGAGCGTTTGCGGACTAGTATTCTGAATAAAGCTAGACTAGCAGTTTGCTTAATCATGAAAAGTCGAATAAAAAGAATTTACTCTTCGTAAAATACGATGATTGTACCAAGCTTGAAAATCCTTCGAAGCGCGAGCGTATTGGCGGCCTAATTGCAAAGCTATTGCCTGGTTGAATGACTTCATCAGTGCGCTGTCATCGCATTGCCCACGGATCACGGGATAGATTTTTTGATCGCTTAGCCAACGATCAAGCAGATGCAAAGCTGATTGCAGCTATTAACGTGACGCGGTTAGCGATACTGCCGTCTGTCAGGGAGTAGGTCATCAATAGCTGACCGTAGGTTTCTCTATATGTAACAGAGGTGTTAAACAACATGGCCGAGGAGGTATTTACAATAACACCTGAACTAGCGGGCATCTTCGAACCTTGCACGCATGAACACATACTCCGCTTTTGGCAGTAAATACGGAAAACGGAAACTACCGGATCATAAGTTGTGTGCACACTAGAAGCGATGTAGGTAGCTGTCACGCCGGCTTCTGAAAGCTAATGCTTTTTGCGTAAACGCGTTGCTAGCGGCGGCGGATTAGTGCCTGTCGGTAGTACGTAAATGCGTATTGGGCGCGGTCAACAAGTCTAATTCTGCATTACTATGCTGCAATGATCGATGTCTGGCTGCAGCATGTAACATCGTCCACTGCGTAAAAGCATCGCGAAAAAGCCGGGCATGCCCGAGGGGCCAGAAATCAGGCTGGCGATTGGCGCTGAAAGCTGCGCATCAACGCGGATAACAACTAACGAACACAGCAGAGCTGGAAGCACTTTTTCCCAAGCAATAGACAAATCATGCGCCGGATTTTCATGGCATAAAACAAACCGTCGCCATGACAAATGAAGCGCTTTTGACGCTTGGCATGTTGTCTGCGACGGGCTTTTACAAGGAGCCGGACGATTACTGCTTGCTTTGGAATTTTCCTATGATGCTTGTCGATACTGCTTGCGTAATCGTCAACATTCTTTTAGAGGCAGTATGCAAGCTCTATGTTGCGCTAAGTTTTTTTCTAACCACCAGACCTGCGAGAGCCGATCCAAACAAAAACAAAGCGCCGGGTAATGGAACTACCTGTGGCTGAGTGGCAGCAAGGCCAAACTCAGCGCCGGCAAGTCCCGACACACCAAACACATCGTTTATGACGCCGCCTGCTGCGTCAGAGATCCTGATAGACAGCATGGGGTCACTCAGGTCGAACAACTCGTCAGTGCTACCTAGCGAGGCGACGTTAAAATCGAAGATGCCAGCGTTGGCGGCAAAGGCATCGTTTACATATACATCGCCGGATATCGATTGCGTCGTGGTGTCAATCTGGAAGTTGCGCAAAGACAACGTGCTGGATTGACTGGATAAATCCACACCGACGCCACTGTGCTCTATCGTGCCGGCGAGACCGTCGAGGTCACCGCCTGAAATCCCAAATTGAAAAATCGTATCGCCCTGCCCATCCGTGCCTACCGTGGTACTGCCAAAGGGTGCGGCTCGCAGGCCCGCCGCGCCGAGATCAATAGTGGGCTGCACAACAGTTGTGCCGCCGCCGACCGCTGCCGCGTTCGCCACACTGGCTCCAAAGACTAACAGTCCCGTGCCTAGCGCTAATTTGAAAGCGTAGTTCATAATCATTCTCCGTACTTTAGTTAAATGAATACTGCACGTTTTTAAACGTATCAGATTCCTCGCCGGTTCAACCTAATTGTAAAAACGTGATTTTTTACAATTTATGATTTGCCGGGTCCAGGAAAAGATATTTCATACCGACCTCCGCAGAGCTTCCTGATGCAACAGATAGTTGCCGTGCATAGCGTAGCTGGTTTGTAAAAGCAACGATTGAGTCAGCGGTCGTTTGAGAAAAATTGGAACCCGTTGAGTAGTTAGCGAGATACGGGCGTAGTGGAAGCCCGGCCGTGTTTTCCAAATTAGCCGCACGCGACTTAACATGTTTCGCAGCTATCTATCTGCTATGGCAATGGCTGTCATCGCTTTCAGCTCAGCTCAGTGCAGCTCAGCATGGCTTGCTTGCTGACTTTATTGGCGTAGCACTGGGCAGATTAGTGGCGCTGGCTTATCATTTTGTTCGCTAATGGGGGCACCTTGCCGGTGGCTTGCTCGGTCGCAGCAAAATGATTTCAGCATCAAATATGCAGGCTGTTGCATTATTCACTTATCAACTACTGGTAATAGCAAAGTGCAGTTGACCCTGCGCCTGACAGCATCAATAGGCACGACGCGTATGTCAGTGACCAACATGTTTTTAGACCACACCAGCCAAACGCTGAGGGAGGTCGTCCGATGAGCAAAGGCGATGAACTCATCCTGCAGTCTTTGCTTATGCCGGGCCGCTGGATATGAAAGAGGCGCGTTCCGGCTTACCGCTTTTTACGCCCGTATCCGAAGTGGGTAAATTGCCACGAGAAGTAAAGAAAAATTTGCCTGAAAACTATGGTATCCGTGTCACCCGACCGCAAACATTTGTCCCGACAAGCTACAACCCTCGCTTGGGCTACGCCCCAGGCTTCGGGCAACATGGTTGGCTTTTGGCGGCGGACTCGGTCGTTGAATGTATTGACAACTTTGAAAAGTGCCGCGCCGATGAGACCGGAGAATTGTCGAAACACGATAACGGCAACGACATATTTTTCGTCAACGAAAGTAACAAAGTGGGCTTGTACCTGATGAGGTGGGTCGACTCAAGATTAAACAAATCCCGCTGGGACGATGATTATAATCGTGGCCGTACGGGTAAAAACCAGCTGATCGACGTGTCCATCACTACCGGTGTCGTTGATCAGTTCATCGTAGGTGACTTTGTCAACATTGGCGTCACTGGCCCGTTCTCAGCCAACGATCGCTATATCCATGGCAAATGCTCGCATCCGCGTAAACGAGGTTGGGCCAATGTCGTTATTGAAACGAATCAATAGAGGCGTCCTAACAATAGATAATGATTTGGATACTACTTGGACTTCAATATTTTGCCGCTGTAAACTACTCGGCGACTTTGGGTTATTGTTTTGCTGGATTCGAAGCAGCGCATTGCGCAAATAGTACTGAGCATTTGAGCAATCCGAATAAGTGCATGCGCGAATAAAATCCATGTGAGATGGGCTGTAACAAAACTACGGGCTAGCGTGGTCGTTAGTAAGCGCTAGCAAATTTTCTAAGCCAGTTCGTCATACGACGACAAAGGGGAAATGAGTGTAATGGGTTTATTAATCTTTTATGTATTTATAGCGTTAGGGGTATCGTTTTTGTGCTCGATAATGGAGGCGGTGTTGTTGAGCGTGACGCCTGCTTACGTCGAGAGAGAAGATCAAGCTGGCAGCAAGTCAGCTCCACGCCTGCGCGCCTTTAAAGACGATATCGATAGACCACTGGCGGCAATCCTGAGCTTGAACACTATCGCCCATACCGTAGGCGCCATGGGCGCTGGCGCGCAAGCAGCCGTCGTGTTTGGTAGTGCCTGGGTTGGTATTTCGTCAGCGGTGCTGACACTACTCATCCTGATAGTCTCCGAAATCATACCCAAAACACTTGGGGCGGTTTACTGGCGTGCTCTGGCGCCGTCTGTAACTGCTATTTTAGGTCCGCTAATCTGGATACTATCACCGTTAGTTGTGGTGTCTAAAGCCATTACTCGATTGCTCGCTAAGGATAACCAAGAAGAGTTTATCCAACCGGAAGAGATCAGCGCCATGGCCGCGCTTGGGGAACAGCAGGGCATACTGGATGATTCCGAGTCATCTATGCTGAAAAATACTTTGCGTTTGCGCGAGCTAAAAGTGAAGGACATTATGACGCCGCGAACGGTGATCTTCTCGTTGTCTGAAGACCAGGCGATCGATGACTTGATGAGCGAGCTTGAAGATCTGGAGTTTTCACGTATCCCGGTTTATGCCGAGCACGCGGAAGATCTCTCAGGTTATGTGCTAAAAGATGAAATACTGCTGCTTGCTGCAAAAGGTCAAGGTGCCACTAAGCTATCCGAGATCAAGCGTGAGTTTCTCAGCGTGTCCGAAAATGAACCGCTCACCTCGATGCTAAAAAATCTGATTGAAGGGCCTGGAATAATCGCTTATGTGGTCGACAAGTATGGTGGATTGGCCGGGATTGTATCCCTCGAGGATGTCGTTGAAACGGTGCTAGGCCTGGAAATTGTCGACGAAAGCGATTCAGTTGAAGACATGCAAAAGTTAGCCCGCGAGCAAGCGCGAAATCGAGAAGGTGCTGACAGCATAACGTCTGAATGAAGCCTGAGTTCGCTGAGAAATCTAATTAATAGACAGCCTCGCCGTTAACGTCGAGTGTGTAGACAGCGCCCCTTGCAGTTGATTTGCAGCGCTATACTTTATAGACGCTCTTTGTCGGCGCGACCAAGAAACCTGGTGTAAGTTTTTTTTGCCACGCGTTAATGGCGCGCTGACTTTTTCGAGCTCGAACCTGATCACTAAGCATACAATGTTACCTTTGTTGCCCCTGGATTGTGTAAACACTTGTAACAGCTCGCTTGCATGACCGTAATTGACATTACACACGCCGTTTTCTGCCTTACGATTCGTCGCCTCTAAAACGTTACTGCACAAACAAATTGAGAGGGCAGACTATGCTTATATTGACACTGCAAGTGGATGAAAAAATGATGATCGGTGATGATGTGACGGTCACAGCTTTAGCAACCCAAGGCAAGAAGGTTCGCATAGGTGTGGCTGCGCCGCGATCAGTCTCAGTGCACCGGGAAGAGATATATAACAAGCTTGCTGAAGAAAAGCGCTTGCCAGAACCGGCGTAGCAGTTGTCAAGCTGGGCTATAAGGCAATGGCAATTTCTCGCCATCTGAACGCTTGTCAGCCTGCGAAATATTCACGTAAATACCGAGCTGCGTGCTGGCGACGGTGGCTGACGGCAACCGAGATGCTGCGTTTTGCAACTTCTGGCTGGCTGGCGGGTTGGGCCGATGTCTAATCGCCTTTTCGTGACACTGCTATTTTTCACTGACTCCTTGCGGAGCGCATTTTCACGCTTTCTAATAATTGTTGGCAACGCCACAAAATACCGATAAAAACAGTGATCTGGATTTGCACGCTGCACTATTGGCTAAGTCAGGCCGTTGGAATCGTCTACCTAACGCCGGAGCAAAGCTTGATCAACTCAGTAGAGAAGCGATGCACAGTGGAGGCGGCGAAGCTAGCGTTTTTTCAATCGTGTTTGCCTGTTCCAAGAATGTATGCAGTAACCTATACTCCGCCACTAAATCGTTTGCGAATTCACACAGAGGATCTCTATATGCCTGGCTTGCGACCCAACGTCGACCCGGAAGGACTGCTTGAATACTCGGTTGTTTTTAGTGATCGTTCTCTCAACCATATGTCGCAGCGTTTTCAGGCTGTGATGAACGACATTTCGGCTACGTTGAAAAAGGTGTATAACGCCAACGCGGTGGCTGTTGTACCCGGCGGCGGCACGTTTGGTATGGAAGCGGTAGCGCGTCAGTTCGCCACCGGAAAAAAATGCCTGATTCTTCGCAACGGCTGGTTCAGCTATCGCTGGACGCAAATTCTGGAGATGGGGGCTATCCCCGCCGCGACTACCGTATTAAAAGCGCAACCTGTGGCAGCGGGTTCGCAGGCAGCGTTCGCGCCAGCCGCTATCGACGCTGTGGTGGCACGTATCAAGGCCGAAAAACCCGACGTGGTGTTTGCTGCCCACGTCGAAACGGCTGCCGGCATGCTGCTGCCCGACGACTACATTCGCGCCGTAACGGCGGCGGTACATGCAGAAGGTGGGCTGTTCGTGCTCGACTGTATTGCTTCGGGCACGCTCTGGGTTGATATGCAGGCCAACGGCGTCGATGTGCTGATCAGCGCGCCGCAAAAAGGTTGGAGTGCTTCGCCATGCAGCGCGCTGGTTATGCTGGGCGAGCGCGCCAGCGAGCGCATTGAGTCGACTACTAGCAGCAGCTTCGCCTGCGATTTACGCAAGTGGCTACAAATTATGCAGGCGTATGAAAACGGCGGCCATGCCTATCATGCCACCCTGCCTACCGATGCCTTGCTGAAATTTCGCGATGCAATGCAGGAAATTGAAGCCTACGGATTCGCCAAGGCCATGCAGCAGCAGGTGGAACTCGGTCGGCAGGTACGCGAGCTGCTCGTTAGCAAAGGCTTTAACAGTGTCGCCGCCGAGGGCTTTCAAGCGCCGGGCGTGGTAGTGAGCTACACCGACGATGCTGCAATGCAAACTGGCAAGAAATTGATGGCAGAGGGGCTACAGATTGCTGCCGGGGTGCCGCTGCAGTGCGACGAGCCAGAGGATTTTCGCAGCTTCAGGCTGGGCTTGTTTGGCCTAGACAAACTGCAGAACATAGAGCGCACGGTGGGCAATCTGCGTACTGCGTTTGAGCATGTTCAATCCAGATAGCGTTTTACCGCACTCGAAAACGATCGGCTTGGCGTGAAGTAGCTTAGCCGCTCGCTGTCGCCGGCGGATACCACACCAATAATAGCGCGATCATACACAACCGGCCCGCCCGAAGACCCTCTAAACGCCACACAGTTTGTGGCTACCCGGTACGATTCATTATCAAGTATTTCGCAGTTGGCGTGGTAAGTCAGCCGCCGGCCTGTCTTGCCCATGACTTTATCGCGTGAATAACCCGCCAGCGTCAGACCCTGTGTGCCCGGTTTCGCCTCATTGATAGCGCTGACTGCTACGGCGGCGGCGACCTCGGTGCGAACCGGTTTATCCAATTTGAGAAGCGCCCAGTCGGCGTGCATGCCACCACCATCCGCCACACGGCGAGCGATGCGGCTGGTGTTTGCTGCGGCGGAGGGTAGGGTAAAAACGATGTTAAGGCTCAGATCGGAGTAATGTTCGAGGCAATGCCAGCCGCTGAGAACGATGTCCTCGCTTACCAGCGTTGCCGTGCAGTGCTGCTCGTGGTGGCGACGATCACCATTTTTATAGCGATAGCCAGGCACCGTAAGTTTGCCGACCGCTTGCAGCCAGGCGGGCGAATCCGCGTCGAATACCTGTCGCGGGTCTGCGCTGCAGTGCTGGCTCAGAGCCAATATGAGGGCTGAGGCAAGGGCTGATCCAAAGGCGAAAGCGCAGCGGTAACCGACCGCACGCCGTGCGTCCAGGCATCGCTGCTGCGGTGAAGCTGTCTTGCTATCGCGATGGGGCAATGTTTCGACCACTATTGTGCAACACTCCTTAATTCTTGCTGCGTCAAGCATAGCTCAAGCGGCGCATCGATTATTGTCGTCTATACTGGAAAAAGTGACAGTTTTTTGACTCATAAACGGCGGTTTACTGGAGCGCATTGCATGACAGCGAAGAACTTTAGTGTGCAGCAATTTGTATCGATAGTGTCGCACGACCTGCGCGCGCCGATACGCCATATGCGCCAGTTTTCTGCGATGCTTGCTGATTCGCTGGTGGCGCCGACCGAAGAGCAGCAAAAGTACGTCGAGTTTATAAACAACAGTGCGCAACAGTGTAACCAAATGATGGAGGCACTGACTGAGTTGTCCAGCTTGCATACGCAGCCTGTGCAAGCTGAAGCGATCGACTTTGCCGCGCTGTTTGCCGAGATATGCGCAGAGCTAGCCGCGGGTAGCGACTGCCAGCCAACACTGACGATAAACAACAGTGCCGACCAGCAACCGCTGATGGATGCGCGGCATGCCAGAACGCTGCTTGTCGCACTGCTGGAAAACGCCTTTAAATTTCGACGCAAAGACCACCAGTTGAATCTGCAGCTAACGATTGCCAACGCTAACGGTCAGCAAAGCATAAGCTTGACCGACAACGGTATTGGCATAGCGCCGCGTTTTATCGACCACTGTACCACTATATTTCAACAGCTTGATAAAAACGCGGCGGGGGTAGGCAAGGGTCTGGCTATGGTGACAACGATTGGCGACCTGTATCGCGGGTCTGTGACGATCGCAAGTAGCATCGACGACAGTCAACCCGGCACAACAGTGACCGTCCTTTTACCGCTAACAATTTAGCTTTCTGTCACAGCCTTTAACAGAGGAAATGTAAGTCCGTTATCAAAGGAAGTATAAGCCTGTGAATGCTTATTGTGAGCCCACTCAGCATCAGTCAAGCACCAAGCTTTCGGTACTCTACGTCGAAGACGATAGCGCAGATGTAGCGCTGCTGAAATCGGTGCTCTGCAAAGACAAAATAACCAGCTATGCGATCAATGTGGTTGGCTCAATCAATGCCGCTGAGACTCAACTGTCACATTGCACTAAAATCGGCGAGCGCTTCGATGTGATTTTACTCGACCTGTCGTTGCCGGATGCCAGGGATATGCAGGCCATAGAGCAGCTGCAGATGCATTGTGCAAATGCGCCGATCATTGTGCTTACCGGCAATGAGGATCAGTCGCTGGCGATGAATGCCTTGAACAAGGGCGCGCAAGACTATCTCATTAAAGGTAGCTATACGCTGGAGACGCTGAGCCGCACGATTAAATACGCGGTGGAGCGTAGTCAGCATCAAAAAGCGCTGCATGCTTTAGCGCATACTGACGCGCTGACCCAATTACCCAATCGCCTGAATTTCAATAGCTATCTCGATATCGTGTTGGCGCGCGCCAGACGGCATAAGTTTATTGCGTCGGTTTTGTTCATCGACTTTGACAAATTCAAGCTCATCAATGATGTACACGGCCATCAGGCCGGCGACCGATTTTTGCAGGAAGTGGCGTCGCGTTTAAAGAGTAAATTGCGCGCAGCTGACTATAGTGCACGCTTGGGCGGCGACGAATTTGTCGTCGTGATTGAGCATGGCCAGCACTGGCTAAACGGCGTTATCACGGTGCTTGATTCGCTGATAGCGGCGCTGGCTGTACCATTCGTTGTTAACAGCAAGGGGCAAACCGTACAGTCAAGCAGCAGCATCGGTGTAGCCGAGTATCATTGGCTGGCAGAGCATCGCGATGCAGAGACACTCTGCCACCAGGCCGATGTGGCAATGTACAGAGCCAAAAAGAATGGCGGTAATTGCTATCAGTTTTATGACCACGAAATTGAGGAAGAGGCATCCCAACGCATCAAACTTGTTTGCGGGCTGGAAACCGCATTGCAGCGGCAAGAATTCAGCGTGTTTTATCAACCCATTATCAATGCGGCCGATAACAGCCGCACTGGCGTTGAGGCATTCCTCAGGTGGCAACCAAACGACCACGAGATGATTTACCCCGCCGACTTTATACCTCTGCTGGAAGAGACCAACAAGATTATCGAGGTAGGTGAATGGGTCTTGCATAGGGCCTGTCTCGATTATCATGAACTGGTCGCATCCGGTGTGCTAGCGGCAGATAGCCGTATGAACGTTAACGTTTCACCCAGCCAGTTTTTGCGCAGCGATTTCCTTAACACCGTAAAACGGGTGATTGCGGTAACAGACATTGCGCCATCTTGCCTGCAGCTTGAAATTACCGAAACGATGCAGGTCGATCAACCCGAAAGAATGATATCTATACTGCAGCAGCTGAAAGAAATCGGTGTATTACTGGCAATCGATGACTTTGGTACAGGTTTTTCATCTATGCATTATTTGAAAGATATGCCGGTAGACACCATCAAAATAGACCGCTCTTTTACTCAGTCTTATCTTAGCAGTCGGTCTGATCACCTGATTGTCGATGCGATGATTGGTCTGGGCAAAAAATTGGGCAAGGAAATTGTCGTCGCCGGTATTGAGTCCAAGCCGATTGCCGACGCGCTGCTGTTGTCAGGCTGCGATCAGTTGCAGGGGTTTTATTTTGCACCGCCTATGCCGATAGCCGAGCTGCAAAAGCTAGCGTGGTGTAACAAATAAAGCGCAGATACGGCGCGCCAGCGCCCAAATTTTGCGGACCAAGTCACGGCCGAAGGTAAAATGTTGTTGCGCTATTCTGTCAAAAACCTAAGCTTTATAAAACAAGCGCTGTAGGACTAATTGCTGTACGGCAAACAGGAGGAAGCCTGGTAAAACACTAACTTCCTCACAAAGCACCAGTAGCCATAAGCGACACAAGGTAAGCTTAACAAACACTTGCTGTTAGGTTATCGCGCGAAGGCGAGTAGTAGGGGATGTCATGCAAAGCATGAAAGCGACCACAATAAAAAACGACGGGATTACGCGTGAAGCCGAAGCGCATGGCGATGCGGCAACGGCTCTATTTGAGTTAGACCTGTTTTCCACACCGGCCAAGGTTGCCGATGATGGCGCTGGCGCAGAGGCAACAAAGATACTGTTGGTGGACGATTGCCCGCTAGACAGAAAACTCATCCGCCAACTCATCGTAAAAAGTGGCCATTACTATGCTATAGCTGAAGCCGATAGCGTTAGCGCGTCGCTCAAAATGGTCGCGGAAAATAAGTACGATCTGCTGTTGCTGGACTATCAGTTGCCCGACGGCATTGGCCCGGAATATATTGCCAAGCTGCGAGAATACGCTAATAACTTCCACCTGCCGGTTATTATTTTAACCGGCCACGGTGACGAGCATACGGCGATAGAATCGTTCAAAGACGGTGCTTCCGACTACATGCCGAAAGACGATATGTCTACGTCATCGCTGTTCAGGGCGCTTAACAATGCATTGCATAAAGCCAAACTGCAGCATCGCATTAATGAGCAACGCCGGGCGATGATCGAAGCCAACGAAGTGTTAAAAACCAAGAATCGTGAGATTAACTCTTTTTATCAAACGGTATCGCATGAGCTAAAAACACCGTTAACCGGTGCCAGAGAGTTCGCCTCATTGGTTATGGACGGCGTCGTTGGTGAGGTAAATGAAAAGCAGAAAGAATTGTTGTCTTGCTCAATTGAGTGTTGTGACTCTTTAAAGATTCTGGTCGATGATTTGCTCGACGCCGCTGAGTTCGAAAACGGCAGCATACGCATTACGCTGCAACATTGCGCGATGCAGGATATTGTCGAAGGTGCCCTGGCGTGCGTTGGTTTAGCCGCGCAGAATAAAAGCGCCGACATCCGCTTTACCTGCCAAGACAACTTACCGCTAGTGAACGTTGACAAGACTCGAATTACCCAGGTTATAAGCAATATCGTCAACAACGCCGTGAAGTTCTCGGCCGGCGACAGCGTCGTCGAACTGTCATTAACGTTAAATCGGCAGTTGCAGCAATTACAGGTTGATATTGCCGATAACGGACCGGGGATAGACCCTGAGCGTGCCGAGAAAGTATTCGAAAAGTTTTACCAGGTGAAAGAAAATACCGAGTCAAAACACAGCGGTATGGGGCTCGGGCTGTATTTATGCAACAAAATCATTAAAGCTCACGGTGGTATTATCAGCGTCAGGAGTACTGTCGGAAAGGGCAGCGTTTTTACGTTTACTATTCCATTCGTGACGCAAGAAAACAATCAACAATGACCAGCATTTCGGTGACCGGAGAGCATATGACCCACCAACGAAAAAAACCTACTATTCTCGTTGTGGATGACCACACGCCAATTTTGCAAGCGCTAAAACTGCGGCTGGAAAGTGCAAACTACACAGTGGTGATTGCCCATGACTGCGTGAGTGGTGCCATGCAAGCGCGCGAAACCAATCCGGATATCGCCGTGCTGGACGTTAATCTGCCAGGTGGTAGCGGCTTCGAGCTGGCGCAGCGAATCGACTCGATTTGTGATAAAAAGGTACGAAAAATTTTTATCACTGCCAGTCGTGATGAAGAGTTTCGCTACGAGGCTAAAAAATGCGGCGCGGTCGAATTTCTGGAGAAGCCGTTCACATCGGCTATGCTGTTTGATGCAATATTTCAAGCCGAAGAAAATATGCCGCAAGCCGGTGGCGCCAGCGTCTAAGCCTTTGCTTATCCGCGGCTGAGCCTACTCGCTTTAGTCGTTACGCCACATTAGCCTCTCACCAATGTAAGCGTTTTTGGTATGCTGTCTTTTCCGCTTCGCTGCTGAGGAAAGCCAGCCACCATGAACGAATACACGGCACCCGTCAAAGACATCATGTTTACCCTTACCGATATGATCGGTATTGAAGAGTTCGCAGCGACGCCTGCGTGCGCAGACATGACCCCCGAACTACTGGAATCTATATTTACCGAAGGCGGCAAGCTGGTCACTGGCGTGATCGCACCCGTTAACCGCCAGGCCGACCAGGAAGGTGTCAGCTTCGACAACGGCAAGGTTAGTTACCCCAAAGCATACGTTGCGGCGTGGCGCGCCTATGCAGCAGGCGGCTGGGGCGGGCTGTCGATTCCCGCCGAATACGGAGGGCAGGGCATGGGCCAAACCGCCTACTGCCCGTTTCACGAAATGCTGTGTGCGGGCAGTCTGGCGTTTGTGCAGGGTCCGGGTTTAACGGTGGGCGCGGTTGAAGCGCTTGCGGCCCACGGCACTGCAGAGATGAAAGCGCTGTATTTTCCTAAAATGGCCAGTGGTGAATGGATTGGCACCATGAATCTGACGGAAGCGCAGGCGGGTTCGGACGTTGGCGCGTTGCGCAGCAAAGCGCTGCCGCAGGCGGATGGCAGTTATAAAATCATCGGCCAAAAAATCTATATCACCTGTGGCGAACAGGATTTTTCAGAGAATATCGTGCATTTGGTGTTGGCGCGTATTGCAGGTGCACCATCTGGCTCACGCGGTATCTCACTGTTTCTGGTGCCAAAAATACTACCCAACGCCGATGGCTCCCTGGGTGCGGCGAATGATTTACGCTGTACCGGCATAGAGCACAAGCTGGGCTTGCACGGCTCGTCGGCCTGCTCCATGAGTTATGGTGACAACGGGGGTGCCACCGGCTGGTTAATTGGTGAAGAAAACAGCGGTCTGGCGTGTATGTTCACGATGATGAACATCGCGCGTTTGCATGTGGGTCTGCATGGTACCGGCTGCGCCGAGCGCGCCTATCAAATGGCACTTGCCTATGCCCGCGAGCGGGTGCAGGGCGTGCCGGTGGGGGCGGAGGATAAGCAAGCCGCAAGCATTGTTCAGCATGCCGATGTGCGGCGCATGTTAGTCACCATGCGCGCAAAAATTGCGGCATCGCGGGCGCTCTGCTATTTGAATGCCAAGGCGATTGACCTCGCTGCTGCTCTGCCCGAAAACAGTGATGAAGAAGTCTATTGGCGCGGCTTATCCGACTTGTTAACCCCTCTCTCCAAGGCTTATTCTACCGATATTGGCGTTGAGGTTAGCTCCGATGCGGTGCAGGTATTCGGTGGCATGGGTTTTATAGAAGAAGCCGGTGTCGCGCAAATTTACCGCGACGTACGTATCACGCCGATTTACGAAGGCACTAACGGTATTCAGGCGTGGGATCTTGCTAATCGTAAATTAAAAATGGCAGGCGGTGCGCACTGGCGAGCTTTATTGGCTGAGATCGACACCTTTGCCGCTTCACTGCAGGGCGAGCTCGCTGTCAGCGGCGGCCAGATAAAAGCGGCGGCCGCTGCATGTAGCGAGACAGCCGAGTGGTTTTTGCAGCGCCATGCCGCCAATCAACCGCGCGAGGTAGCGGCGGGCAGCGTGTTGTATCAGCGTATGTTGGCCGAAACCGTGGGTGCCTGGTTGCTGGCTCGCGGCGCGGTAAGCGCGCAGCAGCGGTTAGCGGAGGGGGCGAGTGACGTCGATTTTTTACGCGGCAAAATTCACTCGGCCCGGGTATTTGCCGAACGTTTGCTGCCGCCGACAACTGCGCTGGCCGCTGCGGCGCGCTGTGGCGATGAGCTGTTGTTTGCTGATGGCGAACAGGCCTTGCAATCTATGTAGCTATGCAGCTATGCAGCTATGCAGCTATGTAGGGTTCAAATCGTTAGAAGTCACAAGCGGCGATAATGCGGGTGTAGATAAAAGCGCACATAGTGTTCAGTCTGCGTATACTCATCCATTCACTATATTGCAGGGGTCGATTATGAATGTGTTAGAGCAATTTTTTGCTTATGCCGGCGACTTCGAGAAAACCTGTGTGGACGATCAATGGCAGCGTCTGCGCCAATATTTTCACGACGACGCAACCTACGAAGTTAAGGCAAGCTCAATTCCCTGTCTGCTCGAAGGTCCCGATGCCATTTTCGCAGGCATAAAGAAATCGCTGGACGGCTTCGATCGAAAATTCGACAAACGCGAACTGGCGCTAATCGATGAACCGGTAATTGAAGGCAACCAAATTAGCGCTAACTGGGCAGTCACGTATCGTAAGAACGAATTCGACCCCTACGTATTGCGCGGCCAATCGGTCGCCGAATATCGTGACGGCAAAATCGCTGCGTTGTCAGACACTATAGACCCAGCGGCAGAGACGACCCTTGGAGAATGGGTGCAAGCTACCGGTTTTAGCGTCAACCCTTCATACACGTGACTGCGACAGGCAAATATCACGGTGTTCAGGCCAGTCTGCACGCGTCATTAAGTAGCATTCAGCTAGCACGCGGTTTATAAACAATCGGTAAACCCGTACAATAACCCCCTCCTTGCCGACGTACTTTCTGCGATTATATGTCTGAGTCCTCCTCTTCTCGAAACCTGCCGCCGCTGATTATTGGTGAAGTATTGTTCGACCGTTTTGATGATGGCCGTAGCATACTCGGTGGCGCGCCCTTCAACGTGGCGTGGAATCTGCGCGGGCTTGGTTTGCAGCCAACATTAGTGTCGGCGGTGGGCGATGATGCAGACGGCAAGCTCATCCGTGAGCGCATGGCCGACTGGAATATGGATATGCGCGGCCTGCAAATCGCGAACGGGCAGCGCACGGGTACGGTTCAGGTCACGTTAAAGCAGGCGCAACCTTCCTACGATATTGTCTATCCCTGCGCGTACGACTTCATTGAGCCGCCAGCCTTCGCTGCTGCGCTGCAGCAATTCTCGCTGCTCTATTGTGGCAGCCTGGCGTGGCGCGGTGAACGCTCGCGTGCGACAATCGAAAGCTTGTTGACAACGTCCTCAGTGCCGCATTTCGTCGATATTAATATTCGCGAGCCATGGTTTGATCGCGCCTGGTTGCCAACATTTCTCACCGCTGCAGACTACGTTAAACTTAACGACGAAGAGTTGAGCGAATTGACCGGGCTGCCTTGCGCTACGGCGGCACAGATCGGCGCGGCAGTGGCGAAGTTGACTGACCAATATGGCGCTGCTGTGTACTTTGTTACCTGCGGTGCAGAGGGAGCTTACGCCGTCAGCGACGCCGCCATCACTTTTGCCGCCGCCGGCGCGCCACAGACCATGGTCGACACGGTAGGTGCCGGCGATGCCTTTGCGGCCGCAACCATTGACGGCATACTACGCGGCTTGCCATACCAGCAAGTGCTTGACCGTGCCGTGACCTTCGCTGCCCGCATTTGTGGACTACGCGGCGCGACAACCACTGATGCGAACGTTTATCAATTGCCAGTCGAATTCAACTGAGCGTTGCTTCCCCTGGATTACTGACTGCAATCAACTGCAATTAACAGACGACGCGAACAACTAGCAGAGACACGAATTATTCTATGGCTACCACTGAAACGACTGCCCCCAAAACTGCAGAAACGCAAGCACAAACAAAGGCCAGGCGGCTGCTTGAGCGCGACGAAGGGCTCAAAATCACTCTTATCAGCCTGCACGGATTGATTCGGGCCGACGAGCCCGAGCTAGGCCGCGACGCCGACACCGGTGGCCAGGTCGTCTATGTATTGCAGCTGGCGCGCGAGTTGGCGGCGCAACCGCATGTGCGCGAAGTTGAATTACTGACCCGGCAGATTATCTCTTCCAAAGTTGCTGACGACTACGCCCGCCTGGAAGAACCGATCAGCGACAATGCAACACTGGTCCGCATTCCATTTGGACCAAAGCGCTACCTGAAAAAAGAAGCACTATGGCCGTACATCGACTTGTTTATAGACCAAACCCTGGTGCATTTTCGCCGCACCGGTATTCCCGATATTATCCACGGCCATTATGCCGACGCCGGGCTGGCCGGCGCGCAGCTGTCGCGCTTGCTGCATGTGCCGTTCATTTTCACCGGTCACTCGTTGGGACGGGTTAAAAAGCAGCGCCTGTCGTTGGGCAATGCCAACCCTAAAACTCTTGAGCGCAACTATAAATTTGCCCAGCGCATGGAGGCGGAAGAGATAGCGCTCGAGACGGCGTCGATGGTTGTCACCAGCACAACGCAGGAAGTCGAGCAGCAGTATGCGCTGTACGATCACTACGTGCCGGCACGTATGGAGGTGCTGCCGCCCGGCGTCGACCTGACGCGCTTCACTCCGGCCGATGATCAATGGCAGCAGCCTGCCATCGCCGCTGAACTAAAGCGTTTTTTGCGCGAACCCGACAAGCCAATGATTCTGACGATGGCGCGACTCGACGAACGCAAAAATCTGGCGAAGTTAGTCGAGGTTTATGGTGCCAGCGAGCAGTTGCAAAAACAAGCTAACCTGGTGATGTTGATGGGCGCACGGGAAGATGCGCGCGAGCTACCCAGGGCGCAGCAACGTGTGCTTCGCTCGGTGCTTTATCTCATCGATAAATACGACCTTTATGGTCGCATTGCGTATCCGAAAACTCATACTGCCACCGACGTGCCCAATTTGTATCGCCTCGCGGCGCAGGGTAAGGGTGTGTTTATCAATCCAGCGCTGACCGAGCCGTTTGGCTTGACCTTGCTCGAAGCCGCCGCCACCGGGCTGCCGATTGTGGCCACTAACGACGGTGGACCGCGCGATATTATTGCCAACTGCGAAAATGGTCTGTTAGTGGATCCATTAGACGACGAAGCAATAGAAAAAGCGCTGCTGCGTGTGTTAACCGAACCAAAGCAGTGGCAAAGCTGGTCGGCGGCGGGCATTAGAGGCACGCGTGAACACTACTCGTGGAGCAATCACGCCAGCCGTTATTTGCGTGATCTCGACGACATACTGGAGCATTCTTCGGTGCCCGCGCTGGTCAGCTCGCCGCAAGCGCGACGCATACCTGATTTTGATCGCCTGATTGTTACTGATCTCGACAATACGCTGACCGGAGACCCGGCAGCACTCGCCGAGTATATCGCTTTGTTGAAGGAAAACGACAACATTGGTTTTTGCGTCGCCACCGGTCGGCGGCTCGATAGCGCGCTGAAGTTAATCGATGATTTGGGTTTGCCACGCCCCGATGTGATCGACACCGATGCCGGCACGCAGCTGCATTACGGCGATAAACTGACCACCGACCGCAGTTGGCGCCGGCAAATCGGCTATGCCTGGAAGCCGGCTGAGATTCATGCCGTGCTGGACAAATTACCTGGTTTTTATCTGCAGTTGGACGAGCACCAATCCGAATTCAAGATCAGCTACGAGATTGATGCTAAAGTGGCACCGAGCGTCGCAAAGATAAAGAAAAAGCTGCGCGAAGCGGGTGTACGTGCCAACGTTGTGCTGTCGCTTAACATGTATCTCGACATTCTGCCGGTGCGTGGTGGCAGCGATATGGCGATTCGCCATCTGATGTGGAAGTGGGGCTTTTCTCCCGAAAACGTACTGGTGGCCGGCGACAGCGGCAACGATGCCGGTATGCTGCGTGGCCGTACGCTGGGCGTGGTGGTTAGCAACTATAGCCCCGAGCTGGAGCGACTACGCAATCACCCGCGCATTTATTTTGCTAAACAACCCCATGCTCGCGGCGTTATCGAAGGCATAAATTACTATAATTTTCTCGACAATATCGTGATTCCCAATGATCAGATCGATTCCTAGCGCACTCACTCCTGGCACCATAGCTCCACCAAGGAACGCACAGTTTTACGAAGCTGACCTGTCATTGCAGCGGCTTGGCCCACGCCTGCACGCGTTCTGGGAACAAGAGCAGGTAACGCAACAGCTGCGCCATGAATTCGAGCTACGCTTGCAAGAGCACTGGCGCGAGTTGTTTGGTTTGTTGTTTGACCTGTACGGTTCGCGCTACGACTTTTTTTATTACCTCGAGCAAATACTGCTGACCGCTGCCTCCGCATGGACCAACCGACCGGCAGCGCTGCGCCAATTAGACCGGCAGCGGATCAACGAGCCCGACTGGTTTGCGTCGGAAAAAGTCGTGGGTGGAGCCCTGTACGTCGATCTGTTCAGCGAAAACCTCGGCAAGCTGCGAGATTCCATCGACTACTTCAAAGAGCTGGGTTTAACCTACCTGCATTTGATGCCGCTGTTTGCGGTGCGCCCCGGTAACAACGATGGCGGCTATGCCATTAGCAACTATCGCAGCGTTGACCCCAGGCTGGGAACGATTGACGATTTACGCGCACTGGCCGAAGCGCTGCGCGCGGCCGGCATCGTGCTGGTGCTCGACTTTGTTTTCAACCATACCTCGGATGATCACGACTGGGCCCAGCGGGCGCAGGCCGGTGACCTTGAGTATCAACATTATTTCTATATTTTCCCTGATCGCGACATGCCGGATAAGTATGAGCGCACGCTGCGCGAGATTTTTCCGACGGTACGGCGCGGCAACTTCACCTGGCACGACGGCATGCAGCAGTGGGTGTGGACCACGTTCAACGGTTTTCAGTGGGACTTAAATTACACCAACCCCGCCGTGTTCCGCGCCATGCTGGAAGAGATGTTTTTCATCGCTGACACCGGCGTCGACATTCTGCGGCTGGATGCGGTCGCTTTTGTGTGGAAGCAAATGGGTACGAGTTGTGAGAATTTGCCGCAGGCGCACAAGCTGATTCAGGCGTTTAACCGGTTGACGCGCATTGCCACGCCAAGCTTGTTGTTCAAGTCTGAAGCTATTGTGCATCCCGATGATGTGGTCAAATATATCAGCGAGAAAGAATGCCAAATATCCTACAATCCGACGCTGATGGCGCTGCTGTGGGAGTCGCTGGCTACGCGCTCGGTGCGTTTACTAACGCGCTCACTCAGCCATCGACATAAACTGCCAGCCAACACCGCCTGGGTTAACTATTTGCGCTGCCACGATGACATTGGCTGGACGTTTGACGATGCCGACGCGGCGGCGTTAGGCATCAATGCGTTTGACCATCGCCAATTTCTAAATAAATTTTATTCTGGCCAATTCGAGGGCTCGTTCGCTCGCGGTGTGCCGTTTCAGGAAAACACCCAGACCGGCGACATGCGTATAGCCGGCACGCTGGCCTCATTAGCCGGGCTCGAGCATGCCATTGAAGTGGGTGATGAGCAGGAAAAAGAGCTGTCGATTCGGCGTATGCTGCTGCTGCAAGGCATCGCCCTCAGCATCGGCGGTATCCCGTTGCTGTATTTAGGCGAAGAATGGGGCATGTTGAACGATTATGATTTTATTAAAGACCCCGCCAAGGCCGGTGACACACGTTGGGTACACCGCCCAAAGATGCAGTGGGAATTTTTGCAGGAACTCGACGACAGCATTGCGTCGGGTGGCGGGTCGATACGGCGTCGAATTTTTCGCTCGCTGCAGAAGATGATTGCCGTGCGCAAATCGCTGCCGGCGCTGGCGGGCCAGGAGATGGAGCTGGTCCAGACTAGCAACCAGCACTTGCTGAGCTTCGTGCGTCTGTATGAAAGCTATCGTTTGATCGTCATCGCGAATTTTTCCGAGCAGGCGCAAACGCTGGAGGGCAATCGCCTGCGCACCGTTGGCATGGGCCGATTCTTTGATGATGCCATCACCGACCGGCAGTTCGCGACCAGCGAAACCATTGCATTGGCTCCCTACGAAATACTGTGGCTGTCGCGCGCATAAACGTCCGGCATTATTAACAGTAGTAGTTCTGATCTAACGTGCTATCATCAGAGTTGTTCTGCGTCTCAGCAATTCTTCCCAGTGCTTTCGGCACGAGTTAATAAAAAGCCTCTCATATCGACCGGTCGATTCGAGTGTTGTTCTTAACAACACTCGAATCGGTCTGTATTGATGGTGAATGTGCCATAACGGGTTGCTAGTGTGCTGAGTATAAGACAGGAACTTCCATTTTTAGGACGAGTAATGAGCAAGGACCACAGCTTTAAGCGCTATATCGACCAACTCGAAAAATCCGACCCATTGCCCGGCAGGCTGGCCATGTTCGATCTCGACCGCACCCTGATCGCCGGTTATTCCTTCCATGCATTTATTTTTGAGCGCGCCCGGCAAGGGCTGGTGACCACCCGCGGACTGGCAGGGCATCTACGCCAGTTTGTCGAGTATGGGCTGCAGCGAATAGAGTTTGAACAGTTGCTGCAACAGGTGGCGGAAGATTTGCAGGGCGTTGAAACAGCAGAGGTCATGGACTTTGCCCGGGAAGTATTTAAAAAACATCTGCAGGCATCGCTTTACCGCGAGGCACGTCAGCTGGTCGAAGCGCACCGTCGGCTTGGGCATAGGCTGGTGATGGTGACTTCGGCCACTCGCTTTCAAGCGCAGCCAGTGGCGGAATTTCTGGGCTTTGACGACGTTTTCTGTACCGAGCTGGGCGCGCGCGGCGGTCGTCTTACCGGTCGTCTGCGCGGCAAACCGTGCTTTGGTGAGGGCAAAGCTAGCGCTGGCCGCAGAGTCGCGCGGCGTAACGGCCAGGCATTGCGTAATGCCTGGTTTTATACTGATTCGGCTGACGACCTGGCCTTGCTTGATATCGTTGGCAAACCGGTGGTAGTCAACGCTCAGCCGCGACTGGCAACGCTGGCGCTGGAGAGGGCTTGGCCAACATTCACATTCCACTCACGCCGTGCTTTAAATGTCGAAGGTGCAATCCGTTCCGGCATGGTGTGCCAGGGTTTAATCGGTTCAGCCGTCGCCGGGGCGGCCACCTATGCTCGCACTTTATCGCCAGTGCAAGCGCGCAATCGTATGACGTCAATGCTGGGCGACATGTGCTCGGCGTTCGCCGGGCTGGATCTTGAGGTTGACGGTTGGAGTTTTCTCGAAGCCGCGCGCCCGGCGGTATTCATCTTCAATCACCAAAGCTATATGGACGCGGTTATATTGGCACAACTGCTGCGCGGTGATGTGACCGCTTTCTGCAAACAGGAGCTGTGGAATAACCCCATCATTGGCCCTTATATGCGTGCCAGCGGCGCTATTTTCGTTGACCGCCAAAACCCGGCGGCAGCGCGTGCGCATATGCGCTCGGCAGCTGATGTGATTCGCGCCGGCCGTTCGGTGGCAATTGCACCGGAGGGCACGCGCAGCAGCACCGAGGCGCTCGGCCCCTTCGAGCGTGGCGCGTTTGTGTTGGCGCGCAAAATGGCAGTGCCGATCGTGCCGTTGGTGTTGCACAACAGCGGGGATATATTGCCGAAAGGTAAGTTCTGCATAAACCCGGCCACTGTAAGGGTTACCGTGCTGCCGCCGGCTAATCTGCACGATTGCTCGCGGCAGGATTTTAAGGCGCGGATTGGCACGCTTGAGCAGGATTATCGTCACACTTTGGCTGGGTAGTTGCCCTGCTCGGGAAAGATGGATTGCTATTGAGTTTGTGTCACTCTGGTAGCGAGTGCCTGCCCGGAAGCGCACATTAGCGAACTTTTCGCGACTTTAGTTGTGCAATCAGCGCGCTAAATCAACTGATCAACGACAACCTCCACAGTAGCAGAAGTATCCGATCTTCTATCTGTCGCTCGAATGGTTGCGGTGCCGCGTCCTACCGCTTCGGCCTGCCGCGCTCCATCCACCACAGCATCATCGATCCGCACAATGTCAGGTTGTTCAGATTGCCATGTTACATCGCCGGTTATATCAGCGCTGCTGCCATCGCTGTAGTTACCTGTCGCTGTGAACTGTATTGTTTCACCAACTAAAGGTGTGGAGGGATTGAAATCGATTCTAATCGAGTCCAATGCGGGAACTACTCTGAGTTCTGCGTCGTCGCTAAATTGATCTTCATACGTTGCCGTAATAATCGTAGTGCCGGGGCTGGTGCTGAGCACAAGTCCCTCCGCGTCGACCAGGTCGGCTACATTGGGGTTGGATGAACTCCAGCCGACAGAGGAGGCTGGGATGGCTTCTGAAGTACCATTCGAATAGTTCCCTGTTACGCTATACTGCTGGTTTTCTCCGACCTCGATTTGCGTATCTTGCGGCGCGATGGAAATCCCGGTTAGCGTTACTTCATCGGTGACGGTAAGGGTAGCCGTCGCACTCTCTCCCTCAAACGTACCGGTAACCGTGACGCTGCCTGCGCTGTTGCCGGTGGCGACGCCATCCGAACCACTGAACTGGGCGACATCGG
>RCMY010001247.1_pt1 | contig 24276 bp, 18 predicted proteins | sample 2041341 | NCBI WGS metagenome assembly RCMY01 (sample SAMN09708234, study PRJNA481090) | Marine sediment metagenome, whole genome shotgun sequencing project.
AATATGCCTTAGCCCGGCGGACCATTGAATATTTTATGGAAATGCCCACTTGGCCCACGGAATGGCAGCAGCACGTCGCGCTCATGTTCTATGCCGATTATATGTATACGGGTAATACCGAACTGATCGAAAAATACTACGACGATTTAAAGTATAAGACCTTGATGGAACTCGAGGGCGATTACGGATTGATAACCTCATCCAAAGTAACCCCCGCCATCATGAAAAATTTGGGATTTGGGAATAGGGACGAAGAACTTAAGGACATCGTCGACTGGCCACCCTCCGGCTGGGGTGGTGATCCGGATATTATGGGCGAGCGTGACGGCTTTGTTTTTGAGGATTATAATACGGTCATTAACAGCCTCTACTATAAAAACATGCAAATCATGGCCGAATTCGCCGAAGTGCTGGGCAAGGAAGAAGAAAAACTTGACTTCGAACTTCGAGCTGCACAAGCAAAAAAGGCTATCAACGAACAGCTGTTCGATAAAAATACGGGAGCTTATGTGGATGGAATAGGCACAAAGCACTCCTCCATCCATGCCAATATGTTTCCGTTGGCTTTCGATATTGTTCCTGAGAAGCGCCAAGCGTCCGTGGTCGAGTTTATCAAATCCCGGGGCATGGCCGCCAGCGTCTATGGTTCGCAGTACTTGATGGAAGGTCTATACAATGCCGGGGAAGCTGATTATGCGTTAGCCCTTTTGACCTCCGAATCCGACCGCAGTTGGTACAATATGATCCGTGTAGGCGCTACCATGACCATGGAAGCCTGGGATATGAAATATAAACCCAATGCGGACTGGAACCATGCATGGGGTGCGGTACCCGCCAATATCATCCCCCGTGGATTATGGGGCATTACTCCTAAAACGCCGGGGTTCAGTGTTGCCCAGATTAAACCACAGATGGGTAATTTGAAATCCAGCAAGATTGAAACGCCCACCATCAAGGGTCCGATTAAGGGCGAATATGAATACGTAAACGACCGACTTCAGCGCTATACTATCGAAATTCCGGCAAATATGGTAGCTGAATTTTCGTTGGACGCCTCTTCCGATAAAGTGATGAAGCTCAACGGCGAGAAAGTAAATGCCGCCTTTGGCAGCGTTCGTTTGACGCCTGGCAAGCACGTGGTCGAACTAGTTGTGAATTCATTTTAAGTTGGATGGAAATTTATGGACATAGTGGTATTCGACTTTATCCTCTGAAAGTAAAAAATAGAATAGTTTAAAACACTTTACCTATAAAACCGTACAAATGACGAAAGAAAACAAGAACACAACAGGAATTTCCAGAAGAAAATTTGTAACGCGAACGGCCCTGTCGCTTGGGGCAATCTCCATCATCCCCAGACATGTATTGGGCCAGGGCTTTACTCCACCCAGCGATAAAATCAATTTGGGCTACATCGGTCTGGGCAAACAGGGTGGGATTCTATCCAATAAATTTATTAGTAATACCCAGGCACAAATCGTTGCAGGTAGTGACGTATGGAAATCGAAACGCGATCTTTTCCAAGAAGTTGTTAGTGGTTTCTATGCCGAGAAAAGGGGCCAAACCGACTACAAAGGAGTGAAAACCTATTTGGATTACCAAGATATCTTGGGGCGAAAGGATATCGACGCCGTTGTCATAGCCACTCCCGATCACTGGCATGCCATTCAGGCCATAGATGCCATGAACGCGGGTAAGGATGTCTATTGCGAGAAACCCTTGACCAATACCGTGGCCGAAGGGAGGGCCATTGTCGATGCCGTGACCAAGAATAATTCCGTCTTTCAAACCGGCAGCATGCAACGCTCTTGGGATCGCTTCAAAAAGGCGCAGGAGATTGTCAGCTCGGGAAAATTGGGGAAAATCTCAAAGGTGCTTGTCAACGTTGGTGACCCTGCCATAGCTTACAACCTCCCTGAAGAACTCATGCCCAAAGGTCTCGATTGGAATTTATGGTGCGGCCCTGCGCCCTTGCTGGCCTACAACAGTAAAATTGCGCCCGAGATCGTGGACAAATATCCCGATTGGCGCGACTATAAAGAAACCGGTGGCGGTATTCTCGCCGATTGGGGTGCACATATGTTCGACATTGCCCAGTGGTGTCTGGGGATGGACGCTACCGGTCCGGTAAAGTTTATTCCTCCCGAAGATCCCAAATCCGTAAGAGGTCTCAGAATGCTCTACGAAAATGGCATAGAAATGGTACACGAGGATTTTGGACGAAAATGGGCCGTTCGGTTTATCGGGTCGGAGGGTACCTTGGATGTAAGCCGCAGTTTCTTGGAAGCACTCCCACTGGAAATTATTTATGAAGAGCCGTTCGAAAATCCTTCCAAAATGTTCAAAGACCAGAACAATCACTATCAAGACTGGCTTACTGCCATCAAAACAAGGGGTGAAACCATTTGTCCCGCAGAAGTCGGACATCGATCGGCGACGGTCTGTAATGTGGCCAACATTGCCTATTGGCTGGGACAGTCTTTGGATTGGGATCCCGTCAAAGAACAATTTAAAGACAATCCCGAAGCGAACAAATTGTTGAAGCGAACCAACCGGAAGTACAGTTAAACCCGACAAAATCAGATACGTTAATGCAACGATTGGCTTTCAAAATGAAACTGAAACCCGGCCAAAAGGAAGCCTACATTAAGAGGCACAACGAAATTTGGCCCGAGCTGAAGAAACTGTTAAAAAATTCTGGCATTAGTTCGTATTCCATATTCCTCGACGAGGAGACCGATACGCTGTTTGCATTTCAAAATGTATCCGGCGATGGCGGTTCGCAGGATTTGGCCAACCATCCAATAGTTAAAAGATGGTGGGCTTTTATGGGGGATATTATGGAAACCAACCCTGATAACTCACCTATATCCATCCCGTTGTTGGAAGTGTTTTATTTAAAATGAAAAGGCTGGGAATCGCGAGTCGATTAAAAAAACCTGTGGACCTGTCCCATTGTGTAACAACGGATATCAACGCCTTGGATACGAAATTCAGGGAATGTAAAGAATCGAAAGCGTAATCCCTAGTGAAGCGCGTTGCTCAACCTGTTGCTCTCAAAACATTCCCGGCACCGGATGCTCCCACCCCTCGCGATACCCTCGTTGCAACAATTTCGTCGCTTCGGGGTCGTCAATTACGGTTAATGACTTTTGATCATAGACCAACGGCCTTTTAAGGTCCATCGCCATATTCGCCAAGATACAGCTGGCCGTTGAGATATGGCCTTCCTGAATATTAGCGACAGGCTTGGTGCCTTGGTCGATTGCGGCCAGAAAATCGAGCATATGGTTTCGGGTCGCGGGGGCGGCATGCAATTCGATATCTTTTTCCGTGAGGTCTTCGGGATATTTTTCCCGTTCGTAAATGACGTCTTTTTGGATTTTATCCCCGTCACCTTCGGGAAAGAATTCATACTGCATTACACTGCCCAACAACGTTCCTTTGTCCCCATAAAGTTTAAACGACCAGGGATAATCGGGATCAGCAGGCGTACCCCAAGATCGATGGTTCCAAACACAATCCAAATCTTCATATTCGAATATAGCGGTCTGGGTGTCCGCGATATTGGCATCCGCCTCCTTTTGTACGTAAATACCACCGGAAGAACTGATTTGCTTCGGCCAGCCCAAATCGAGCATCCATCGGACGGTATCGAGCATATGCACGCACATATCGCCCATAATGCCGTTGCCATATTCCATAAAAGCCCGCCATCTGCGGTGGGGGAGACCCTTGAATTCCAGCATTGGCGCTGGCCCGGCCCATAGGTCATAATCGAAAAAATCGGGAATTGATTGTGGCGATCGCACCTTGTTATCGCGCATGTGGTAATAGCAGCACATCTCTACATGCGATATTTTTCCCAACATTCCGGCATCGACAATATTCTTTTTAGCCTCGACAAGGTGCGGCGTACTTTTGCGCTGGGTGCCTACCTGAATTACCTTTCCATATTTTTTGGCTGCCGCGACCAAGGCTTCTCCCTCGATAACATCAACGCTAATGGGCTTTTGAAGATACACGTGTGCGCCAGATGCTAATGCCTCGATTCCCTGAAGGGCATGCCAGTGATCAGGCGAACCAATGAGCACGATGTCCAGATTCTTTTCGGCGAGCATTTTTCGGTAATCGGTATACAGCCTGGGTTTTTTACCGGATTTCTGGCGTTTGCTGACGAGTTCGGCGGCATCCGCTAGCATATTTTTATCAACGTCGCAAAGCGAAATCACCTCAACATTCGCTACTTGGATTAAGCGGAACAGGTCGCTTTTTCCGTACCATCCCGCACCGATCAATCCGACCCGTATCGGTTTTTCGCTGTGCATTAGATCGATTCCGTAAGCGCCAAAGCTAGATAGCACCATGGCCGCGGTAGTACCTTTAAGGAAGTTTCGTCTGTTGATGTTCATTTGTAGTTGATTGTGATTAGACTTGTTCAGGTTAAAGATAAGTAAATCTCAAAATACGTCAATCCACCATCCGCAATATTCTCCGATATCCTGTATAGGGGTATTCCCTTGAGCGGTAAAAACCGCGTGCTAATCGAATAAGACTTTGCATTCTGTGAGGTTCGCCGTGTTAAAATTATTTTTGTGCTATCTATTGATCCCAAGTTAATAGATGTAATGATCCAAATCTTATTAGACCTATGATGCAATTCTACTCCCTGCGGAGCGTGCTCCCCTGTATGATTACCGCTTTAATTTTCACTGCTTTTTCGTACGCGCAAAGTTTTAGTTCCACCGGGCTTAATGGTATCAACGTTGAGAACCCGACCTCTTTAGATTTTGGTCCGAACGGTAAACTATATGTATCGCAGCAAGATGGTACTCTTTACGAATACACGGTATCCCGCGATAATGCCGATGCGGGGCAGGGCACATATTCCGTAGCCGATACCAAGGTCATTTCGGTAATAAAAACAGGAGTGCCGAACCACAATGACGACGGCTCGATTAACACCTCGAACACCAGGCAGGTAACCGGATTACTAGCTGCAGGTACCAGTTCGGTACCGGTGCTGTATGTGAGCTCTTCAGACTCTAGAATCGGCGGTGCGGGTCATGGCACGGATACGAATTTGGATACCAATTCCGGTATTCTTTCCCGTTTGACATGGACTGGGAGTACTTGGGATAAAGTCGATCTCGTAAGGGGACTTCCCCGTTGTGAGGAAAACCATTCCACCAATGGTATGGAGGTTTTCGAACGTGACGGCAACACTTATTTACTTCTGCAACAAGGCGGCAATGCTAATAAGGGCGCACCTAGTAATAATTTTGCGGGCACCTCGGAAACTTTCCTTTCCGCATCGCTGCTCATTGTAGACCTGACCCAATTAGAGGCCATGGAAGCGGCCAATGGTGGTCCATACTTGGACACCCGTGAAGGCAGTGTAAAATATATCTACGACCTACCGACCCTGAACGATCCCTCAAGGCCGGATATTACCAATAGTAGTCCCAATTTCCCCTATCAGGCAGGGCATCCCCTTTATAACGCTACTATAGATATTGGCGATCCTTTCGGAGGAAACAACAGTCTGAACCAGGCTTTTCCCGAGCCGGGGGGACCTGTACAGATATTCTCTCCGGGCTACCGTAACGCCTATGATGTGGTCGTCACTGCCGATGGAAGGATCTTCGCGGGTGACAATGGTCCGAATACAAACTGGGGCGGACAACCGGTGATTTACGATAGTAACGGAAACCAAAAAAGCGATCAGAATAACGCCAACTACAATCCGGGCGCTGGAGATTATATTACCAACGATTTTAATGAAAACAATAGTAGCGGTCACGGTGATGGCCTGCATTATGTCGGCACCATTAATGATGAGAACGGCACCTATTACGCCGGGCATCCGGTACCAACACGTGCTTTTCCCTCACGTGCCGGGGTAAAGGTCCATGCTTATGACGGATCGGCTTGGACGGTTTCGGCGGACTACGAATTCGGGAATCTGCTAAGCGGCGTTTCGGGTTATTTCAACACCGGATTCGGAATTTCCGATTTTCCCGATGACCCGCGACAAGGGGCGTATTTGGCAGGCTCTCAATACGATTCCAGAACCAATATACTTGATATTGTAGTATACTCGACCAATGGTATGTGCGAGTATACGGCCAGTAATTTTGGCGGGGCCATGCAGGGAGATATACTGACCGCTTCCTATGCGAACCAGGGATTCATAAATAGATACCAACTCGATGCAAACGGTACTGGACTCGATTCCAAAAACAATAAGTTTCTCGGCGGGTTTGGGGCACAGCCTTTGGACGTTATCGCACAGGGTGATGCCGATATTTTTCCGGGTACGATATGGGCCGCTACCTATGGTGCGAACAATGTCACGGTATTCGAACCTTCCGATTTTGCGGGCTGTCTCGAACCGACGGATCCCGGCTATGTCGGTACCGAAGATTATGATTCCGATGGCTATTCGAATGATGATGAAGTAGCGAACGGAACGGATATCTGTTCAGGTGGAAGCAAACCCACCGATAATGATGGCGATTTTATATCGGACCTGAACGATGACGACGACGATAACGATGGTATTGCCGATATATTGGATGCTTTTGCATTAGATCCAAACAACGGAACGACGACCAACCTTCCGATCAACTACCCGTTTTGGAACAATGATCCCGGAACCGGATTTTATGGCCTGGGCTTTACGGGTTTGATGCTCGACCCGAGCGGTACTACCGATTATTTGGATCAATTTGTAGAGAGTAATCTTTCTTTTGGCGGCGCCGGAGGCAAGGCTACCATCGATGCGGTCAGCGCGGGCGACGCGAGAGGGACTACCAACACTCAGGATTATGCGTTTCAGTTAGGGCTTAATGTGGATAGCAATTCCTCACCTTTCACCGCACACACAAAAATCGAGGGGCCTTTTGCCAATGTTACTCCAGTAAGCGGACTTTCTTATGGATTGTTTATCGGTAACGGAGACCAAGACCATTATCTAAAGGTTACTATTATGGAAGGTCTTTCCAATACCGATGATATCTATGGTTTCGAGGTACTGCGTGAGGACGGCAGCTCGAATGTTTCGGCCCAAAAGTACGACGTTCCCAATGTTTTGGATGGCTCTTCCGTGGAAGTTTATATCAGTGTAAATCCGGCGTCCAATACGGCACAGCCCTATTATTCCATAGACGGTGGCGATAACGTGATTGCTTTAGGTAGTCCGGTCACACTTCCGACCAGTCTTTTAAACCCCAACGACAATCAGGGAATGGCGGTAGGAATAATTTCCACCTCCGCGGGCCCCGGTCCGGAGTTTACTGCGACGTGGGACTTTTTGAACGTTACCGAAGATGGCGCTGCAAATTTGGCTCTTTCTGCTAATCCTTTGGATTTTGGTATCCTCAAGACAGGATCGGGTCAGGTTCAGTTGATACCTTCATTAACCAATGAAGGCGGACCGTCTACCGGAGCTATCCAGATAACCAATATTGATATTACCGGAGCGAATGCCGCACTTTTTGAAGGCAATCTCAGCCTACCTTTGACCATAGGACCTAGTGCGGAGAAAACAATACCCATCAATTTTTATCCCAATAATACTGCCGGAACTAAAACCGCGAACCTGGTCATCGAGCACACGGGAGACAACTCCCCGTTTATCGTTCCTTTACGGGCCATATTAAAAGATGATGTAGCACCTTCATATACGGTAGTCGCCAGGGTCAATGCCGGTGGTACTAATGTATCGGCCACTGATGGTAAAATGAACTGGGAACCGAACCTAGGCGAAGGTGCGGTAAACGGAATCAATTATACCGTGAACACGGGTAAAATTCCGGGCGCCAATAATACGTTTTTGTATGAAAACCGACACGCATCGGTTCCCGACTATATCGATGAGGCGACGTTTAACGCTCTTTATTTGAAAGAAAGATACGATACGCAGGGCGGGCCCGAAATGGAATTTAAGTTTCCGGTAGCCGATGGTGATTATGTAGTGAATATTTATACGGGCAACGGTTATGGACCTGCGAACAGTGCAGGGGCAAGGCAGTTCGATATTTCTTTGGAAAATGAACTGAAAGGAGACGATATCGATGTGGTAGCCCTGTTCGGTGGTAGTGGAAATGTATTCCATGCTGGAATGCTTTCATACGAAGTTACTGTTTCCGACGGCGAACTTAACGTGTTGTTCGAACATGGGGCGAACGAAAATCCTGTTTTGCAGGCCATCGAAGTTATGGGCGTCGATCAGGGTGCTGCCCCGATTACCTTAGTCCCGATTGCTGATCAATTCTATCAGGTAAACGAGTCCAGCATATTGGCGGTTTCCGCAAGTGGCGGTAATGCCCAAGAAAACTTTACGTATGCCATTTCCGGTCAACCCGCAGGCATCGGTATCGAACCGACGAACGGACAGATTTTTGGCACGATTGCACCAGAAGCCCTGCTGGGCGGACCGAACAATGATGGTGTGCATAATGTGACCGTAACGGTATCCAAACCAAGTTCGCAGACTAAGAGTATCGATTTTATGTGGTCGGTAGTCAATCTGCAATGGCAAGATAAGAATGAGAATGAAAATTATACGGCCCGCCACGAATGTTCGTTGGTACAGGCCGGGGATAAATTTTACCTGATGGGCGGCCGCGAGAACGGCAAGACCATCGATGTGTACGATTATAAAACCGATACTTGGCAGCAAATCGTGGATTCCCCACCTGTGGAGTTCAACCACTTTCAGGCCACGGAGTACCATGGTTTGATCTGGGTAATCGGAGCATTTACCGATAATGGATATCCTAACGAGACTCCGGCAGAGTACGTTTGGGCGTTCGACCCTACAAATGAAGAGTGGATTCAGGGGCCTGAAATCCCTGCAAACCGAAGAAGGGGATCGGCAGGTCTGGTAGTATATAAAGACAAATTCTATATTTCAGGAGGAAATACCATCGGTCATAACGGTGGCTATGTCAACTGGTTCGACGAGTACGACCCCTCAACGGGAACTTGGACCCCTTTGGTGGATGCCCCACATGCCCGAGATCATTTTCATTCGGCTGTAATTGGCGATAAAATGTATCTGGTGGGTGGTCGACTTTCCGGAAATGAAGGTGGTACGTTCAACCCTACAGTTCCCGAAGTCGATGTATATGATTTCGTGAACGGAACTTGGAACACGCTTCCTTCCGATCAAAATATCCCGACCCCTAGGGCTGCGGCCGCCGTCGCGAATCTTAACGGCAAGCTCTTGGTTATCGGTGGCGAAGTCAATAAAGAAGTAGTATATGGTAATCAGACTACCGACGCTTTGGCGATTACCGAACAATATGATCCGGCAACCCAAACATGGACACGACTGCCCGATCTAAACCATAAGAGACATGGTACACAGGCGATCGTATCCGGAAACGGAGTATTTGTGCTCGCCGGTTCTCCCAATTTAGGCGGCGGAAACCAAAAGAACATGGAGTTCTTGGGTGATGATAATCCGGTGGGAATACCGAACACCGCTAGTATACTTAGCGCACCGGATGTCGTTGATATCGAGACCAATACATCAGTTGATTTCAAGATACAGGTGACAGATGGTACCACGGGCGTGTTTATCCGCTCTATGGCAATCAGTGGTCCTGATGCCTCAGAATATAGCATTGCATCCGGTATATTGGAAAATGCATTTTTGGCACCGAATAGTGAACATACACTAAACGTATCCCTTTCGAATTCGGGACAAAACACCAATGCTTTGTTGACCGTTAACTACGGTGCATCGTCCACCATAAAAATCATCCTGAAAAATGGTGAGTTATCTTCCGGTTTCAATAATCCCGGAACGCAATATAGTAAGGAAGGTGATGTGGTGTCCCTACCGATTCAAGTCGATGGGAACAATGCTGATTTTAGCTTTAGTGCAATCGGCCTACCTCCGACCTTAACAATGGATGCCGCCACAGGTGTGATCACTGGTACTGTTTCTTCGGGCGAAAATAATGGTGCCTTTTTAGAAGAAGATGGACTGGTCATTATTGAAGCCGAATCGGGCGAAATTTTTCCCGGATGGACGGAGACTACTGCAGGTGGTGCAACCGGAATTATCGCTGGAACGAACAGTTACAATAGCCAAAATGGCGGAACCATCCCTTACGAAGTAACCGTGAACACACCGGGTGTTTATCGCTTCAACTGGCGAAGCTTTTACAGCGGTGGCTCCAACACGGATGAGAACGATAACTGGTTGCGTTTTCCGAATACCGATGATGTTTGGTTCTTTGGATATCAGGGCAGTCTTGGTGATGAAGCCACTCTCATCGCTAATTTGGAGGGTGATCAGACCGGTGTGGTGTTTCCAAAAGGAACTTCCCGATCCACGCCGACCAACGCTCCTGACGGGGCATCAAGTAACGGTTTCTTTAAAATTTTTAGAAGTGGTGGCACTATGGCGGAAGTCTACGATTGGCAAGCTAAAACCTTTGATTTTAAAGGATACAATATATATGTACGTATCGTCAACCCGGGCACCTACACTTTTGAGGTATCCGAACGCTCGGCCGGTCATGCCATCGATAAAATGGCCTTGTACAAAGTCGACGGACCTTCGTATTCCGATGTGCAGCTAACAGCTGCAGTGGAATCCGATAGGGGAGCGGGCGATACCGGTTCAGGTGTTGAAGCTGGTAGTCCGTATCAGGTCGGGGTTACCGTAACGAGCAAGATCAACGTGGCGGATTCTACTACGGAAGACTTCACGTGGATCGTTGACAACTCCGGTAAGCCCGTGGCTTATGCCAGTGCGACGCCGTTAAAGGGAGAAGTTCCCTTGGAAGTTTCCTTTACGGGGAGCCGTTCTGCGGACGATATTGGGATTACGGACTATCTATGGGAGTTTGGCGACGTTTCGGCATCCACTTCTAATGTAGCGGACCCATTGTTTACCTTTACCGAGGCCGGTACGTTCAACGTAGTATTGACCGTAACCGATGCCGATGGCCAGACCGATAGCGCAACGCTTGAAATCATCGTAGATCCGAAGCCAGTACACCCTATTTTTGCTTCGGCAGGTGCCAACGGAACGATTTCTCCCGAAGGCCAGATAATAGTGGAGGAAGGTGAAAATCAGGTTTTTGCCATCAATCCCGATGCCGGCTATCTGATCGCCGACATACAGGTAGATGGTATTTCACAGATCGTTGCGAACAGCTTTGTTTTCGGTAACGTCAGCGAGGCGCATACGATAAGCGTATCCTTTGAGGCCATTACCCATAGTATAGTGGCATCGTCCAATTCGGGTGGAAGCATCGCTCCCGAAGGTACGACCTCTATACCTGAGGGCAGTTCGATACAATACACCATATTGGCAGAAACTGGCTATCGTATCGCCGATGTGCTGGTCGATGGGGTTTCCCAAGGAAATACCAGTTTCTATGATTTTATTCTAGTGGATAAATCACATAACATAGAGGCGGTTTTTGAGAAAATTCCGGGTTACGATATAACGGCAAGCGCAGCCCAGGGCGGAACAATTTCTCCGGAAGGCATCGTCAATGTTCTTGAAGGCGGTACGCAAAGTTTTACCGCAACCCCAGACGCAGGCTATTCTTTCGAACACTTTTTGGTCGATGGTAACAGCGTGCAGAACGCTTCGGAATATACCTTCGAAAACGTCACTACGGCGCATGCCATAGAGGCTGTATTCACGGCCACCTCGAAAAGGACGAAATATACGATCAACGCGAGTGCGAACACGGGCGGCGAAATTTCGCCCAATGGAAGTATCGATGTACTTATAGGTGAAGCACAGAGCTTTAGCATCATGGCCGATGAAGGCTATGAGGTTGCCGAGATTCTCGTAGATGGTACATCCATAACAATAGTGGATAGTTACCTGTTCGAAAATGTTGACGAAGACCATATCTTAGAAGTGGTATTCGCGGAAATCATTTTCAATGCAGCGCCCCAAGCGGTGGCCGTTAGTGACGTCAAGGAAAGCTTTGCGCCCTTGACCGTTAATTTCGACGGTAGCGGTTCTTCGGATGACAAAGGCATTGTGAGCTATAGTTGGAATTTTGGTGATGGAAGTCCCCTTGCATCCGGTATTTCGGTAAGCCATTCCTACACTGAGGTGGGTACTTATACCGCTACACTGACGGTAGAAGATGTCTCTGGCGAGCTTTCCACGGCTACGATAATCATTACGGTAAACAAAGCCTTGGATTCGGAAGACAATTTTAGGTTGTTCCCCAATCCCGCATCCGCAAGAGTTACGCTTAGGTTCGTAAAACAGGTTGAGCTGAAAAGTATTTACATTTATAATATGCAAGGCAGGTTGATGAATGCTTTGGATGCGAAACTCGTGAAATACCAAGGTCAATACGAGGTCGATGTATCGAGGCTATCTGAAGGTATGTACTTTATCAGTACCGAAGATGAGGCCGGCATTGAATACCATAAGCAGATGATTATCAAACGTTGATGGATGATATCTCTGATGAATTAATGAAGGCTCCTATAATGGGAGCCTTTTTTTATGGTTTGTTGTTGTGCTGTTAGGTTATTAAGCAGTTTTATAATTAAATGACACCTTACATCCTTATTTCGGCAAGGCTTTCCCGGGTAAGCAATCCAGAACATCCGGATAAGCAATCCAGAACATCCGCAGAAGTGGAAAATCAACCCTTCGACAACACTCAAAACAAGCCAATGAACTCATTTAGTAAATCCTTTTTAGCAAAGCCTTAACGGGAATAATTTGGCTTTCGTCACCAAAGAATAGTACTTTTAAGTTAGATTGAGCTAAACCTGCAAGTTTTAATCCTTAACCTTTAAAGCTATTTCCTATGTGTAACAAACATCATTGCTTCATTGTTCCGCCGCATATTCTAGAAGCACTCGCCAAACGCGGCAATATCAGTTGTAAAAAAGCCCTAAACGATTCCAAACGCATTATGGATAGCAGGCGTTCTGCGCTTAACAATCTACTGGTCAGGGAATTCGAAGATAGCAATGGCGAACGTTTTATCTATGACTCCCAAAACAAATATGAACAGCGGGTAGCCTTGGTACGTAAGGAAGGGCAGGAGCCAGGCCAAGATGAAACGGCGAACAAGGCCTATGAAACTTCCGGTTTTGTAAGGGACTATTTCTGGGATACTTTCGGATTGAATTCCGTAGATGGTAAAGGTCTGAATCTTATTTCGAACATTCACTACGGCGAGGCTTACAACAATGCGTATTGGGATGGTGACGAAATGACCTACGGCGACGGTGACGGCAAGGAGTTTACCGATTTCGCCAGTGCTATCGATGTGGTCGCCCATGAGCTAGCACATGGAGTGACCCAGTTTCTTTCAAATCTGGAATATCGTAGTCAACCAGGTGCCCTAAACGAACATTTTTCCGATGTTTTCGGCACGGTGGTGAAGCAAAAATATTTGAAACAGGATATCTCGGAAGCCGATTGGCTCATCGGTGATACCGTGGTGACCGAAGCTTTCCCCGGAGTGGCCATTCGCTCGATGAAAGAACCCGGTACCGCCAACGAATTCGATACCCAGCCCGATCATATGGACAATTATTATACCGGTACGGCCGATAATCTGGGAGTTCATATCAATTCCGGTATCCCCAATAAAGCCTTTTACCTCAGCTGTCTAGAAATCGGGATCGACGACTGTGCGCTGATCTGGTTCGAGACGCTAAAGGTCTTATGGCGCACCGCCAATTTTAATGATATGTTGGAAGCCACGATAGCTACCGCACAAAGGTTGGCTCAGGAGAAGAAAGTATCCGATAAGGCCGTGGATGGCATTGCCAACAGTTTTTCGCAAGTCGGACTTACCCCGATTATTGCCTAATCAAAAGGGAAGAACGAAGTGGAAAATATGAAGTCGCCATTTAGAAACCAGCTTGCTAGCAGGTAAGAAAAACGAACGGAGAAGTGTGAATTAGGGAATAAGGATATAGCAAAGATGAAATATGAAATTTTAATAGAAGGTGGTTTTACAGGAATTCCCAAGGAATATAAAGGGGATATCGATTTACAGGATAAAACAAAAGAAAGCCTGTTTGAGGCCTTTCACCGTAAACTGACACCAGAAAATACGGCGTTAAGGGATGGCTTGCAGTATCACCTCAAACTAATCGATGGCGAAGAAGAGCACGAAGCCCGTTATGACGAAACGAACCTGCCGTTACCTATTCGGCAGTTTATCGCTACGATTGCCAAGAAGAATTGAAAGATAGCCGATTCTTGCCAAGTTCGATGTAGTTGCAAGCTAATTGTAGTTGCAAATTAATTGAGTTTGAAATTTTACTGCACCCTATATGATGCTCCTGTTGTAATCAAGTTGGGCTTTTGCAATTTGGCACTTGGTCCCGAAAAATCGGGAAGAATTTTTTTCTACAACACCACCAACTGCTTCTCTATATAACTCTGTATCAGCATCCAGTTCATTTTAAGAAAAAGGGAGGCAGAGGGAATATTGTCTTCTTCGATGGCGGAAATGATAGCGTCGTGCTGTGCGTTGGAATTGTAATGGAAAGAATCATTGGCCATAAATGCCCTTTCATAGAAAAAGACCCGTGTCTTAAGATCTGTCAGAATCTGTTGCACCACAGAATTGTTATAGTTCTCGGTCAACAAACGGTGGAATTCCATATAAGCATTGACCCTTTCTAGCGCATCCTCGGCCTTTGCCACCACATCGCGTTGGTTTTTCAGTTTTTCAATGGCGATCGCATCGAAAGTCGATTCTTCGAGGGCAAGCAATTCCAAATGGGCCACGAGTTCGTATAGGTTTTTGGCCTCTTCGGGGTTGACCTTGGCGATACTGAAACCGCGATTCGGTATGGCCTGTACGATCTGTGATTGTTGCAATTGGGTAAGTGCCTCCCTGACAGGAGTGACACTGACCTTGAGTTTTCTGGCCAAAGCGGCCAGGCTAATGCTTTGCCCTGCCTCTAGATTGCCCTCTTGCATTTCCTCCAAAAGATGTTCCCGAACTTTGTCCCTTACGTTGGTTTTTCCTGCCATCAAATAAATTATATTATATCGTATACGATTTTATAACGAAGCGAATTCTTAAAAAGTATATAGAATAGTTTAAATCTGTGTGCATTCTGGATGACAGGTTATTATTGTAGTTCGTCGAATATCTAATTTCTTAACACTAAAGGCATAATACTTACGTTTATATAGCGTAATCCAAAAAATTTAAGAGTATGAGAAAAGTATTTTATACGACCAAACATTTTCTACTGCTGAGTGCCATGTCACTGTTTGTTTTAAGTTGTAGTAAAGATGACAAAGATTCCGTTCAACAAGAAACGGAACTGTCAAAGACCGAAGTGAAGACGGTCTTGGAAATCGATGACGTTTCCAGTGCCGCCGATAATATCGTGCGCGACTTGTTTAATGCAGGTGAATCTGGAAAGACCGCAAAAGATGGAGCTTGTTATCAAGCGGAGTATTCCAATACCGGTTATTCCGTTTCCTTTGATAATTGCAGCGTTGAGGATAACGGCGAGATTTTGAACGGTTCCTTATCCGTAGTTTATGGAAAGGAAGGGGATTCGTATGCCTATGCGGTAAGTTTCGACAATTTGATGGTCGGCAAGTTCGGTATGGACGGTACGCGAAGTTTCGCATTCGATATCCAACAGGAAAACTCAATTGTTTTCGAAGTTGCCAGTGATTTGACCATTACAATGGATAACGGCGATGTAATCTCTGAAAAAGGAAGCAAAACCTTCGCTATTGTTTTAGGTGAGGAATTTGGTGATGGAAAGCTTACCCTAGATGGCGATTGGACCGTAAAGGCTGATGGTAATACCTATTCTGTCAGAGTTCCCAAGCTACTAGAGGCCAATTTCGGCTGTGATTATATCGGAAAGGGCCTTATGATGTTGAACAAAAACGGCCTTGAAGTGTCCGTCGATTTCGGTGACGGCAGTTGCGATGATATCGCAGAGCTTGCCTATCCCGATGGCACTAAGGAAAATATTTCTTTGAAGGATTAAGGCAATAACCTTATCTTGAAGTGATTTAGTACCTAAATAAAATTTATTTTAAGAAGCCCTTATCCCAGCAGATAGGGGCTTTTCTGTTTAAACAATGTATTAAAATAGTAAACAGGGTTTTTTATTTCAGGATTTTAATTTAATATTAGTCCTTTGAAATCTGACCGATCAAACCGCTAATGTTAAAATGCAAATTCTAAACGTACTATGGATTTATTAAAACGAGCATCCGATTTTGAAAACAGGAAATGGTCAGGCTTGACCACCAGTGACCGCGTGAACGCTTCGCGGGAGGCTAAGGAACTGATTTTGTCCATCAATGAAGAATACAAAAAAACGAAAGACGAAGAGCTGATGGAGGTAATGAAACGCTTGACCGTCATCAAGCAAAAAATAGAAAAACGACTTAAAGGTCGATTAATGTAGCGGGGATCAAATAAAATACATATCTTATCCTCCTAATTTTAAAATGGATAAAATAAAGAATGGCTAAATCGCAGCAAACTTACAGTAAAACTGAAAAAGAAAAAAAACGCTTGAAAAAGCGTGAAGACAAACAAAAGAAAAAAGAAGCCCGAAAGGCTGAAAAAGATAGCGGTGGAGGTATACCTTTCGCCTACGTAGACCACATGGGCAATTTGGTGGACACCCCACCAGATCCCTCGAAAAAGGTAAAGGTCGATGCGGACGATATCATTTTAGGCATTCCACCGAAAGAGGAGGGCGATGAAGATAAGTTCGATCCCGTAAGAAATGGTAAAGTTTCTTTCTACGACTTCAACAAAGGCTTCGGCTTTATCATCGATACCGAAAACAATGAGAAATATTTTGTACACGTTAGCGGGCTCATCGACGAGATAGACGAGGGCAATGCGGTATCTTTTGAGCTCGAAAAAGGCATGAAAGGGATGAATGCCGTTCGGGTAAAGCGAATTTAACGTGTATTCGCTTAAAATTCCAATGGAATGCAACGATCGATCCTTTTCTTTTCCATGCTCCTTACGACCTGTTTTTGCATGTCGCAATCAAGTGTCAGTCTTTTTAATGGTAGGGATTTAAAAGGATGGCACGTAGATGTTCCTGAAATGGACAGTATTCCCAATACTATAAACCCTTTTATCGTTCGCGATGGAATGCTGGTGAGTTTGGGTACGCCCCAAGGGCATCTTATTACGGATGCCGAATATCGGGATTTCCGGCTAGAAGTGGAATATCGTTTCGCTGCTGAACCCGGTAATTGCGGTGTGCTGGTATTAGCCTCCACGCCACGGTCTTTGTACAAGATGTTTCCAAAATCCATTGAAGTGCAGATGATGCACGAAAATGCAGGTGACTTTTGGTGTATTGTTGAGGATATTACCGTCGACAATATGGAAGAACGCCGAGGACCGAAAGATGAATGGGGCATTACAGAAGGCAAAAAAAGACGTATTCTGAACCTGACCGATGGATCGGAAAATCCGGTAGGGGAGTGGAATCGTATGGTTATCGAGTGTCTTGACAACGAAATAAAAGTCTGGGTTAACGACGATTTCGTCAACCACGGCTACCACGCGACAACCAATAGCGGACAGATTGCGGTTCAGGCCGAAGGCTCGGAAGTAGAGTTCCGGAAATTGGAACTTACACCGATTACCGAACTTAGTGCCTCGGGGAAAAAATAAAAATGTAATCTGAAAATCAACCCGTTCGAGAGAGCGGGTTTTTGTTTTGACAATGAGTTCAATCAATAAACCTTAGTTGTCTACTTCTTCAATCTTAAAGTTCAAAGCACATCCAATATTTTTTGAGCCTTTAAATCGATTCGATTTCTGGTTTCCGGTGTAATGTATCGTCGCTGATCCAATTGCTGGGGTTGGTCTGAAGTGCAAAAATAACTATGGATACTTCTTCGATAGGCCTCCGTATGGTTGGTCGTTCCGCCATGCCAAATATGTGAGTTGAAGATAAATACAGACCCGGCGGGAGCAATAATCTTGATTTCCTCGGGATGGGGCAATTCCGGATTATCCATGGTTTCGTTAGGCAATACCTTCGATTTGTGCGTACCCGGTACAATCCGGGTAGCACCATTGTTTTCGGTAAAGTCATCCAATAACCAAATCGTATTGCACACTTTATAGTCGCCCTCGGCCACGGCATTGCCATAGTCCACATGTAATTTTTGAAGTCCTTGTCCCGGTTTGGCAGCCCGATAATTCAACGAAGAAAGTTTAAATTGATGTCCTAAAACGGCCTCGATACCTGCCAAAACTTTGGTATGGGTATAAAAAATATCGAAAACGGACCCTTTGTTGACCAAATCGGCCAAACGATCGGCACCTGCTTCCTTCGGATGCCGTATATATTTGGAATCGAACAGCTCGGATCCCGCATCCTCACCTTCCGATTGGATCAGTTGATCGATTCGTTGGTTGACCCTCTTTACCTCAGCAGGAGACAAGAGCTGTCCCAAGGCCAAATAACCTTGGTTATCAAGCGTTTTAACTTCTTCTTTTGTAAGCATTGTATGGTCTAAACGTAGATGATTAATAAGCGAACTTTTATCTTTCAAAAGACACCATAATTTTCACTAAGATATAAAAACCTGGCATTTAAACCCTTGCCGTTTTCAATTGCATCGGGAAATCGACCCTATGAAACACGCTATTTTAAGTTTGCAGAGATCTCTTGATTTGAATGTTCGGTACGGCTAATACCTCTCCCGACGCCATACTATCCAAAGAAATCGTACCAACACGCACTCGTATAAGCCGTAATGTAGGAAACCCTACAGCAGCCGTCATTTTGCGAACCTGACGGAACTTACCTTCTGTTACAGTAATCGATATCCAAGAAGTTGGCCGATGGCGACCCAATCGAAGAGAACTATCCGGTTCGGGCAGTTGGGGATTATGCATCAGTTTTCTTGCCATACAGGGTTTGGTCCTATATTTTTTGCCTTCAAGGCCAATTTCAACACCTTCGCTCAACTTGTCAATCGCATCATCTAAGATTTCACCGTCCAATTGCGCATAATATTCCTTCTCGACACCGGAGCTGTTAATGGCATAGCTAATCTTCCCGTCCGTAGTCATCAGTAACAGACCCTCCGATTTTTCGTCCAATCGGCCGATGGGCATGGTTCCCTCCGGGAAATCATATAATTCCGTCAAGAAACGCTTTTTGCGTCTTTGCCTCGCATCGTTCGAATCTAATTGGCTGAGCATCCCGAAAGGTTTGTAAAGTTTAAAATGATGGGGGAGTTTGGAATCCATAATGGCATAATGAAAAAATGTAAGAGCCTGCCTGACCTGCAGAAAGATATTTTGGGTTACATGTTTATTTTGTTATTTGCTCAACGCTCAACGCTCAACGCTCAACGCTCAACGCTCAACGCTCAACGCTCAACGCTCAACGCTTAACGCTCAACGCTCAACGCTCAATCCTCGTTCCTCATCCCTCAACCATCAAACCTCGTTTCTCAACCATCAACCATTAAACCTCAACCATCAGCCCTCATCCCTCAAACCTCGTTTCTCATCCCCTAACCATCAAACCTCATCTCTCAACTCTCTCAACTCATAAAACTGATGCCCAGCGTTTAACCCATTACAAATTAAAAGAAAGTCCCACGCTCAAATTCGAGGAGCGGTCGATATTCGTAGTTGTTGAAAAACTGCTATAGAAAAAATTGTAAAGGGCGGAAAGGCTTACGATTTCCGTTATGGGCAGTTCGGCCTTGATCTGGTTCAAGATGCGGTGATTGCCAATATCGTCGTACAAAGGTTGAAAATACACTGTTCCGGTGAGTTCTAGTTTGATTTTTTGAAAGGCATAGGATAACGAAAGATAGCTATTGTTCCGGTGGTTGAAAAAACGCTGATCCACAGTATCGCTCTTTTCCATTTCATACATATAGGAATTGCCCAGATATAATTTAGTTGTTTCCGTAGAGACCACTTTTAAGCGGACACCCGCTCCAATCAGGTTTCTAGAGGTTATGGTCAGTAAAGTGTTGTTCTGGTTTTGCACAAAGGCTTCTAAGCGGAATAAATCTGAAAGCTTTTGGTTGTACCGCAGATGAAAGAACCACGAATTCTGAAAATCCTGTTCCTTGCTCCGAATCAGATTGTAATTGCCGATAAAAAAGAAGATTTTATTCAAATCTTTCGATTTGAATTGGGTGGTCAAGTTTACACCCACCTCAAAGATATAATCCCCGTTATTATCGGTATAATCGAAGAGCACGTCACTTTTTAGGGCAAAACGAACGGAATCTTTTTGCATTCGTTTTGATTCGATATTGACGAGTTGGGCGTTCATGCCTGCATAAAAGCAACAAAGAAATAGCAAGAGGAATTGGTTTTTTGACGGAAGCATGCTTTGGATTTGTATTAAAGCTGGCAAAGATATTTAATCTGCGCTAGAATGCTAGAGTGGTTTATTCAACTTTTCTCTTCCGTATCCGTCAATCTTAAAATGCATTGCATTACAAAAGCCAACCCGATGGCCGTAATTTTATAAAAAGCAAAAGGACACGAAGCATGGAAAATATATTAGTAGCTGGTGCACATGGCACCACAGGTAAAAAAATAGTACAAATTTTAAAGGATTCTGAAGAGTTTGAACCGGTCGCTATGGTCAGGGCAAAAGATCAAGTCGATTTTTTTAAAAGTCAAAACGTAAAAACGGTACTTGCTAATCTCGAAGATAATCTTTCCCAGGCAGTGCAGCATATTGATAAAGTAATTTTTGCCGCTGGTTCAGGAGGAGAAAAAGTGGTGGAAGTAGATCAAGAAGGTGCTAAACGATTAATCGATGCCAGTAAGAAAGCGGGCATCAAGAAATTCGTAATGCTAAGTTCGAGAGGCGCAGAACATCCGGAAAAGGCGGATAAACTGAAAGATTACCTCAAGGCCAAGCATAATGCTGATGAATACTTAAAGAACAGCGGACTCGATTTCACCATTGTAAGACCAGGTACCTTGAATAATGAAAAAGCCACCGGGAAAATCCAATTGGAGAAGCAATTGAGCGATGAGGGAGAAATTCCTAGAGAAGATGTTGCACAGACCTTGGTCGACGCTTTGCCTGATGCCACTGCCCCTAATGCCATTTTTGAAATGATTTCCGGGGATGTCACCATCGATAAAGCTTTGCAAGGTGTATCCTAAAACTACTTTAAGTATTGTAGCTAGACTGGGGACCGTAAAAACGAAGTTCATGGTTATGTTACTCAATTTGTGGAAAACCGATGTCATTCCCAATGCTAGGGCTCTGCTTCTGATCGGTGTTTTTGGAGAGATACTCATCTCTTGCGGAAGCACCTCAAAGCTTTCGGATGACAAGGATAAACGCCAATATTTGGACGAACTGGTGTCACAAAGACATTTTGAAATCCAATCGGATCGTGCCATGCCTATGGCGACAGCTAGCTTGAACAGTATAATCAACGTGAATGGATCCCAAAGATTCCCAATTCGTTACAGTGGCTCGGTGAAGGCCATGCCTAAGGAAAAATAGAATTCAGTTTATGAGAAGTGACAATTCATTAATCGCGAAGTGACTATTAAAAAATTAAAATAGAAAGAAATATATGGAAACAATGACAAGAGGATTCGCAACAATCAACCCTGCGACCGGAAAAGAAATTAAGGAATACAGTTTTATGAGTGACGACGAAGCCATCGCGGCCGTAGAAAAATGTCATAAAGCTTTTGAACAATGGCGCTTGAAGTCCATCGACGACCGTGCGAAAATCATCAAGGCCATCGGTAAAGAACTGACGAAGAACAAAGAAAAGTTCGCAAAGTTGATGACCCAAGAAATGGGGAAAGTCCTAAAACAGGGCGAACAGGAAATCGAACTTTGTGCCGGTATCTGCGATTATACCGCCGAACATAGCAGTAAAGAATTGCAAGACGAAGAACGCGAGCTGCCCAACGGGGGCAAGGGAGTCATAACCTATTCACCTACGGGCGTTATCTACGGCATTCAACCCTGGAATTTTCCAGCGTACCAAGCGGTGAGATACTCAATTGTAAACCTGATGGCCGGTAACGGGGTGTTATTGAAACACGCCGAAAACGTTTCGGGTTCCGCGCTGCTTTTAAAGGAAATTTATGAGGCTGCAGGGCTTCCCAAAGATTTGTTTACGGTGCTGCTTATCGATCACGATCAATCGGACAAGATTATCGAACACGACCTGGTTCGCGGGGTAACCCTTACTGGAAGTCCTGGTGCGGGCAAGATTATCGGCAAAAAAGCCGGTGCCGCCCTTAAGAAGACGGTGCTCGAACTTGGCAGTAACGATGCGTATCTGGTGCTGGACGATGCCGATGTCGAGTTGGCAGCCAAAGTAAGCGTTCAGGGACGTATCTACAATAACGGGGAGACCTGCGTAGCCGCTAAACGCTTTGTAGTTGTCGACAAAGTATATGATGCTTTTAAGGAGGCCTTTGTAAAGGGGATGAAAGATATCAAAATGGGAGATCCCACAAAGGAAGATTCCGATTTAGGTCCGATGGCCCGTGAAGATTTACGGGACAAACTGCACGAACAGGTGCAAAAAAGCGTAGAAAAAGGAGCCAACGTAGTTGTCGGAGGAGAAATTCCGGAAATGGATGGCTACTATTATCCCGCGACCATCTTGGATAATCTCGAACCCGGGCAGCCTGCGTATGACGACGAGCTTTTCGGCCCGGTAGCTTCCTTGATTCGTGCCAAGGATAATGAAGATGCCATGCGCATCGCCAATGCCAGCAGATTCGGATTGGGCGGCGGTATTTTCTCAAAAGATGAGGATAAGGCTTTCGAACTCGCCAAAAAACATTTCGATACCGGAATGGTATTTATCAACTCCTTCGGTCTTGCCCAACCCAATATGCCCTTCGGAGGCGTAAAAGATTCCGGTTACGGAAGGGAACATGGCGGTTTCGGTATTCGGGAATTTGTCAATGCCAAAGCGGTGATGAAAGTGAACATGGAGTAAATCAGTGTGCAGGTCAGAAAATCAATCCTTTGGCTCCGCTCGCACGAACAACAAATATTAATCATTAAATTTATATCATAATGAATTTCACAAGAAACGCTTCCGCCAACTGGGAGGGAAGCATAAAAGAAGGAAAAGGAAATATAACCACCGGTAGCGGTGCTTTGGATAAGGCCAAATATGCTTTCGGTACCCGTTTTAAGGACGAAAACGGCACCAATCCCGAAGAGCTTATAGGTGCGGCCCATGCCAGTTGCTATACGATGCAGTTAAGTGGATTGCTGGGCGAGAACGATTATACGCCCGATGACCTGCATACTGATGCCAAAGTCACTTTTAAGGATGGCGAAATAGTGAAGGTCGCCTTGAGCGTAACCGGTAAGGTTCCCAATATTAAGGAAGACGAATTCCTAAAAATCGCGAAGAAAGCCAAAGAGGTTTGTCCCGTTTCCAAATTATTGGACACGGAAATCACCTTGGATGCCAAATTGGAGGCATAGGGAAATCCCTAAAATAATTTCAGCACAAATCAAAAATTCTATGAGTAAAGATGTAAATGCATACGGCGCCAAAGATTCCAAAGCGGATCTCGAGCCCATGACAATAAAAAGACGCGACATCCAGAAAGATGACGTAGAAATCGATATCACCTATTGCGGGGTTTGCCACAGCGATATTCACACCGTTCATAACGACTGGGGCAATTCGGTCTATCCGATGATTCCCGGACATGAAATCATAGGGCGCGTAACCGCCGTAGGCGATAATGTCACCGATTTTAAAGAAGGCCAGCTGGTCGGAGTCGGCTGTATGGTCGATTCTTGCCAGACCTGTTCCGCCTGTAAGGACGATATGGAACAGTTCTGTGAAAACGGCGCCACCATGACTTATGGAAGTAAGGACAAGCATATGGACGACCATACCCACGGCGGGTATACTACCGCTATCGTTGTGGACAAGGAGTTCGTACTGAGCATTCCCGAGAATATCGATGAGAAAGCCGCCGCGCCATTGTTATGCGCTGGCATTACCACGTATTCGCCACTAAAGAACTGGAAGGTTAAAAAAGGTGATAAAGTAGGTGTAGTCGGTCTTGGTGGCCTCGGACACATGGGCGTAAAATTCGCCAATGCGATGGGCGCACATGTTGTGATGATTACCACATCTCCTAAAAAAGCCGACGATGCCGAGCGTTTGGGAGCGCACGAGGTGCTGATTTCCAAGGATAAAGATGCCATGAAAGAACATCGTGGCAGCTTTGATTTCATATTGAACACCATTCCCGTAGGCCATGAAATGGATCC
>RCMY010001248.1_pt1 | contig 24268 bp, 18 predicted proteins | sample 2041341 | NCBI WGS metagenome assembly RCMY01 (sample SAMN09708234, study PRJNA481090) | Marine sediment metagenome, whole genome shotgun sequencing project.
TTAAATTAAACTTACCCATTCCAAAGCGATTGCTTTTAAAATCAGTAATAATAGCATCGTGTTTATCTAGCACAACACCCGAATGGATGTTAACACCCTTACCCGAATTGTCGATAATTTTAAATCCAATACTGTTGTTAACACCCTGAATAAGATTACCTCCTTCGGGAAGCAATTGCAAATCATATGTAATTGCATCAAATGCAATATCTGTCTCTTTTGGAGCATTTACATCGATTACCTCAAATTTTTGAAGGTTACCATTATTTTCTTTAAAGTTCTTCATCCAGTTGGTTGTTGCACTGAGATAATATATGCCGGGCAACAATTCTTTACTTATATTAAAACTGCCAAAAGCTTTGCCATTTGCTGCACGAATCAATTTATTTTGAACTAAATCACCGTTTTCGTTATATATACTCACATACAAGTTTGTGGTACTATTATATGGTTTTTGAATTTTGTTGTTATAAATATAAGTTTTAAACCAAAGTTCTTCGCCGTTTAAAAATACGGTTTTATTTAAATGTGTATATATGGTTTCACGGTCTAATTTAAAATACGTTTGATACGAATTTTTCAGTGTATTTATAGAACCAACTTGAGCATTTAAAGGTAAACAAGTGAAAATGACTAAGAGTTGAAGTATACATATTACCCTATTACTTTTCCTATTTACCATTACAATTGAAGTGTTATTTTATGATACTCAAATATAGTAAAATATAGAATCCTATATACAAGTTTGTTACCATTAAGTCTTTCTTTTTTATCATTTGAAACCCTCATTGCGAAATTTAGTAATACATAAGTATCTGAAGGCTAAATCTCTACATAAAAGGAAATAATTAATCCAGATAGCTATTGGCACAAAAACTTAACCTTAATTTAAACGTAGAAAATAATTAATAATGCATCTGTGAATGAACATTACTTCGTTTTTTAATCGCTTATAAATATGTTAATTCCATCACACTTCGTAGTACTAGTTTTTTTATTTATATATCTTTGTCACATGGAAAAAAGCAGCACAAAAATTTTTGGTTTAAGAGCTATTATTGAAGCAATAAATGCAGGTAGTACAATTGAGAAAATATATCTTATAAAAGAAATAAAAGGAGAATTGGCGAGTGAACTAAATAGTCTGATAAAAGAACACCATATTTCTTTTAGTTATGTGCCTATTGAAAAGCTCAACAAACTATCCAAATCAAAAGGCAATACCACCAATAATCATCAAGGTGCTGTAGCAAAAATCGGAGCACTATCTTTTACCGAACTCGAAACACTTTTAGAAACGGTCTTAGAAAAAAAAACCAATCCTCTTTTTTTATTGTTAGATCAAATTAGCGATGTTAGAAATTTAGGTGCCATTATTCGAACTGCCGAATGCACTGGTGTGGATGGCATTATTGTTCCAACGCATGGTAGCGCTCCAATTAACGCCGATGCGATCAAAACTTCCGCCGGAGCTGCTTTTAAAATTCCAATTTGTAAGGTAAATCATATTTTAGATGCTATTTACCAATTACAAGCGATAGATATTCAAATTGTTTCCATTACAGAAAAAACGAATACTACTATTTATGAAATTGATTTCACCAAACCAACAGCTTTGGTTTTAGGCTCAGAACACAAAGGTATTTCACCATCCGTTCTAAAAATATCAGACAAAAAAGGAAAACTACCTCTACTTGGTGAAATTGAATCGTTAAATGTGTCTGTTGCTTGTGGGGTTGCTTTGTATGAAGTTGTTCGACAAAGATTGTAAATATTATAAATTTTGATCCTCAAGATCATCTTTTACTATAATATTACCATCCTTATCAAAAGAACTATCAAACTCATCCTCCACATAATCCTCTTTTTCCCAATTGTACTGAATTTTTTGCGGTCCAAATTTTCGATAATAGACTGCAAATAAAATTCCAACTATAAAACCGGATAAATGCCCTTCCCAAGAAATCTCTTCTTTAATTGGCAAAACATACCAAACCATACTTCCGTAGAGAAAAATTACCATTAAGGAAACTGCTGTCAAACGGTAGTTTTTTCGAATGATACCGCTAAAAAAAACAAAGCTGAAAAGCATATAAATAACGCCACTTACCCCAATATGATAAGATTTTCTTGCGATAAGCCAAGTCATCAATCCGGTAAGGAAAACTCCATGCAGCAAAATTTTATAGGCAATATCCTTATAAAAATACAAGAGGCTCAATAACAACACAAAAAGTGGTACTGAATTTTGATACAAATGCTTTATATCGCCGTGAATGAAAGGAGAGAATAAGATGCCTCGTAAACCTTTTAAAGTTCTTGGATAAATACCGTACTCGTTAAAATTAAATCCAAATTTTACCTCAAACCAAAAAATAATCCATAAAAAAAGGACCAAATACAATGGAATAATCAACATGGTCGATTTAAATTTAGGAGAATTTTGAGAATCCATACATTTAATTTATCCCGAAAATAATAAATAATTTAATAGGGTAACAGATTTAGTACTCAAGGTACTGGTTTTTAAATTCTTTTTTTGGAATAAACATTAAAATAATCTTATAAAACCACACAATCCTATTGTTTTTTTTAGCTCCCCTCTTTAAAAAAAAGAGGGGTGTCCGCTTTAGGCGGACGGGGAGATTTTTTGTTTAGTTGGCAATATCTTAATCTTGGCTTTTTTTAATGGCGCCTTTGACTAATCCCTCCGACCACGCCAATTGGCGAGGCCACCTTCCTTTGAAAAAAAGAGAGGAGCTTTTGAACTTTACAGGAATGACAACGGCGACTTTTCATAGAATGACAATTGTATAGGAGCTGGAGACAAAGCCATGACGAATTCTTTTCAATTAAGTTTAAAAGTAAATCCATTCAAAAAAACAAATTCACTATTTTTACAGTATGAATGAACCTCTTGCAGAAAGAATTCGACCCAAAACATTGGAAGACTATATCAGTCAGCAACATTTAGTTGGAAAAAATGGGGCCTTGACGAACCATATTAAACAAGGTATCATTCCGTCGTTAATTTTATGGGGACCTCCCGGTATTGGAAAAACTACATTGGCGAATATTATTGCACAGGAATCTGGCAGACCCTTTTATACCTTGAGTGCCATTAATTCGGGAGTAAAAGATGTACGTGAGGTTATTGATAAAGCAAAAACCAGTGGTGGATTATTCACTAGCAAAAATCCTATTTTATTTATTGACGAAATTCATCGATTCAGCAAATCACAGCAAGACTCCTTATTGGGTGCTGTCGAAAAAGGTTGGGTTACTTTAATTGGTGCGACAACCGAAAACCCAAGTTTTGAGGTGATTCCTGCGTTACTTTCGCGTTGTCAGGTGTATATTTTAAATGCCTTTGATAAAGCAGATCTTATTGATTTATTGCACAGAGCAATAGAAAAAGACCCGATTATTTCAAAAAAAGAAATCGTTTTAACACAAACGGATGCTTTAATTCAACTTTCGGGTGGTGATGCTCGAAAACTTTTAAATATTTTTGAATTAATTGTTTCTTCCGAACAAGAACCTATTGAAATTACCAACGATTTGGTTCTGCAAAAAGTACAGCAGAATACGGTTCGTTACGACAAGACCGGAGAACAGCATTACGATATTATTTCGGCTTTTATCAAATCTATCCGCGGAAGCGACCCAAATGGAGCCGTTTATTGGTTAGCCCGCATGTTGGAAGGTGGTGAAGATGTGAAATTTATTGCAAGAAGATTGCTTATTCTTGCTTCTGAAGATATTGGAAATGCTAATCCTACCGCATTGATTTTAGCAAATAATACCTTTCAGGCGGTTGCCGTAATAGGAAATCCGGAATCTCGAATTATTTTAAGCCAATGTGCTATTTATTTAGCAAATTCCGCGAAAAGCAATGCCTCCTATCTCGCAATAGATACTGCTCTGCATAAGGTAAAGCAAACCGGAGATTTATCCATACCGCTACATTTACGCAACGCTCCAACTAAATTAATGAAGGATCTCAATTATGGTGCAGATTATAAGTATGCGCATAGTTATGAAAATAACTTCGCAGCGCAAGAATTTTTACCCAAAGAATTAGAAGGTACCAAGTTTTATGAACCCGGCAATAATTCTCGAGAAAACAGTTTTAGAGATTTTTTAAAAAATCGTTGGAAAAATAAATATGATTACTAATTTTCTTTTTGAAATACGACAACCTCAATTTTACCATTTCGATTCATATCAACATTCAAATTACCTTCGCCATCAAAATAAGCGGTAGTTTCTTCATTTTTTCCTTCTGGAGTTTTCCAGGTTGCTTTGAAAATATTTGGTAAAGACGTTTTGTTAAGCGTTCCTATTTGTTCTCCTTTTTTATAGACACCGCTTTTACTCTCATTGACAATAGCAACCATTTTTCCATTTTGATTCATCATGAAAAAAGAAATTGTATCATTGGTATACGATTTTAAAATCGAATTTTCGATGGGTGTCTCCTCTGCAATTTGTACATCAGTAATTTCCTCTTCTGTGTCTGACTCATTTATAATTACCGGAACAGCAGTAGGCACTACAGATACAAGAACTTCAGGTACTTTAGGTGTTGCAGCAACAGAAGATTCAGGAATTGTAACCTGTTTTGTAGTATTTGTAGCAACGGCAGCGGTAGGTTTAAAACTATAATCCATTTCATCAATCGAACTAAAAGATTTTCTTACAGCATCTGTGTATGTTTTTTTATAGTCCTTTTCCTTACTTTTTCCTTCCGGGGAAGTGTATACAATTTTATTATAGCAATCTTTTAATTGTATAAATAATTTTGTGGTAAACATACTCGAATCATCCACAACAAATGCCGTAACTCCCAAACATGGATTCTCTTTTAAATCTGACGGATACGTTTCATCTTCAAAAATGGTTTGAAAACCTTTCTTTTCGAATAAGAACTTGGTTAGAGAATTAATTTGGAATTGATCTTCTTGCTTTAAAAAATCATATTTTTTTGGAACAATAACATATTTATAGGCGTCTAATTCACTTTGAGCAAACGTTATTGAAACAAACATCGCGAACATAAAAAAATTAACTATTTTATTTTTCATCAAGATTTTTTTTATATTAATTAAAGATAAAATTCATACCAAATTGAATAGATTGATAGTTACTATCTTTCCACTTAGGCAAATCTAATAAATTATCCGCAGTAGCGTAAAAATTAAACCGATTAAAATGTGTAGAAATACCCAAACCGAAATTGGTTGGTGAAAATTTATCATAGGTATAGGTTACTTTCATAGCGAGATATTTATTGATTTCACTAGAATAAAAAGCGGTTACCGCCCAATGTGTTAGATTTGGATAAAAAACAGTAAACGTTTGGACCCCTAATTCACTAACAAAAGATTCTTTACCTGCATAAGCAATACTACTAACTTTTCTAAAAGCATAATCATCTCCTTTTTTACGGTTAATAAACTTATAACTTGCTGCTGCGTTTACTTTTGGACCGCGATGTGTATTATAACCACGCTCAATATAGGTTCGATAAGGTTCTAACACATCTAACCAATAACTTTTTTGACCTCCTTTTATAGGATCAAAAGGGACTTCATTGTCTATGGTAAAATCTTCGCCAATTTCATAACTAATCGTATTGCCTGAATAAGCCAGATAATCTAAATCGAGAACACTTCCCGAGATGGTTACCTTATCATTTATTTTATGTGTGAAGCCCAAATCCAACCCGAAGCCGATATTTCCATCTCCAAAAAAGAGTCCGGTGAATGCTTTTCCAAAATCAGCGTTTACTTCTTCATTGAAATCATTAAATAAACCTGAATTTTTAATTAGAAAATCCATATTTTGAAAATTGTGATTGTAGCCTCCAGGTTCTCCTGACAGACTATAAGTGCCTTGATTATTAGAAGAATTTATATCTAATGAGCCTGATAATATTTTTAATCGGGCACCAATGTTCCATTTTTGATTGATTTGTTTTGACAAACCTACATGGAAAACACCAACGATTTCACCGACAAAGTTTAGCGATGAAAAACTGGTGTTTTGATCGGTCAATAAATTTCCGGAAGCATCATAATCTCCATATAAAAAAAACCGAGCGAACTGTTTATCATAAGATGAAAAACCTTGCAATTCTTCATAAATTCCAAAACTTAAGTAATATCTTGGGTTTTTCAATCGAAATCCGGCATTGAGAATTTCCCAACGTTGATTTACCAAAAAATAATCTGAATTGCTTAAATTTTGGTCATAAATATTAGATAACATTTCATTAAAACCAGCTGCGTCAGAAGCTATATTATTATAAGTTATTCTTTTATTACTTGCTCCACCTTGAAAAGAAATATGAGACAAAAAAGGCACACCAAAGTGTTTATCGTAAGAAACTTCTGCTCCGGGATTTAATAGTAAAGTCTGTGGCAAGGCATCAAATCCATACAAAATTTGATTATTTTGTGCGAAAGAAGCCGCAAAAAAACATACTAATAAGATGAATGTCAACCATTTATGTATCATCGACGGGGAGTTCTAGCAATTTAATTTTAGAAAAAGTTAGAGTCTGTTTAAGAATTTGTGATTAGAATTTTTATAGCCAATTTTGGTGCAGTATGAGGCGAAATTTTTAAGCATGGTCTTCGCTATGGTTCAAAATTTTAACAAAATAATGCGCAAAAAAGAGCATAAAAAAATAATTAACAGATTTTTAAACAGGCTCTAAATATACATCAATTTTTTAAAATGTATGACGCTCTATTTTTTTACAAAATATCTTTCAATTGTCTTAATTTTGAAATAGTTAGAACTTCTTCGGTAGCAATTTCACCATTGAAATCGCAAAATACGGTTTGCATTCCTACGCTTTTTGCTCCTAAAATATCTGCTTCAAAATTATCACCAATCATGATGCTTTCAACGGATTTAGCTCCGGAAAGTTCCATAGCAAAATTAAAAATCGCCGGATTGGGTTTCTTAGCCCCTACTCTTTCGGAAGTAATTATATTGGTGAAATATTTCGAAATAAAAGAACTTTCCATTTTTCGATGCTGCACTTCTTCAAAACCATTCGTAATTATGTGCAATTTATACTTCGGTTGCAAATACTCTAAAACATCAATCGCGCCCTCAAACAAAGCATTATAACTTGCTAAATATTCGATATATTCATACGATAAAGTAGAAACTAAATCGGGTGTTGCGGTAAAATTCAAAGCATGAAAAGTTTCTGTCAACCTCCCTGTTCGCAACTCTTCTTTGGTTACTTTTTCATCGCGATATAGTTTCCAATATTTTTGATTAATCGGTCGATATTTTTCTTTAAAATCACTATAATTTATAGGAATTTTATTTTTATCAAAGATAAATTCAAAAGTTTGATTCGAATTCGTTTCAAAATCCCATAAGGTATGGTCTAGGTCAAAAAATACATGTTTTATATTCATTTAGAAATATATTGGTAAAAGAATTTTAATTTAGCGACTAAAATACGAATAAGCTTTTGTCCAAAAAAAAACTACACATATTATTTATCAATAGTTGGTATCCATCAAAGGTTTATCCGGTAAATGGTGACTTTATTCAGCGACATGCGCAAGCAATTGCCGAAAGACATCAAGTAACTATCATTCATGTCATTACAGATTCTTCGCTTAAAAAAAACAATTACACGGATCAAATCTATAAAAATGTTCGGGAATTGATTTTTTATCTAAAACCAAGATCCAACAATATTTCAAAAATGTACTCCTATTTTAAAGCATTTCATTTTTTGTTAAAAAAAACAGAGAAATTTGATATGGTTCATGTCAATAGATTATATCCTGCCGGTTTGTTTGCCTTGTATTTAAAATACAGTAAAAAAAAATCGTATATTATAAGTGAACATTTTACCGGATATTTAAAACCTCAATCTAAAACAATCGGTTCTTTAGAATTATTTGTATCAAAATTAATTGCAAAACACGCCGATTTTGTTTGTCCGGTTAGTGAAAATCTAGCGATCAATATGCTAAAAATTGGTTTGAAAGGAATTTATGAAATTGTTCCGAATGTAGTCGATACCAACCTTTTTTATCCAGCGAAAAAAGAATCGACTCTCTTTACGATACTGCATGTTTCTAGCTTGGTGGACGAACATAAAAATATAACGGGATTGCTTAATTCTATTCAAAAATTTCAAGAGGTAGTTCCTGATTTTTTATTCTATTTGATAGGAGAAAATCCGTCACAATATCAAAATCATATAGATAACTTGGGCATAAATCCTGAAAATTATTTGTTGATTCATCAAGTTCCTCATCATGAAATTGCAACTTATTTGAAAAAGGCTGATGTGCTCGTGTTATTTAGCAATTACGAAAATTTACCTTGTGTTATTTTAGAGGCCTTTGCAAGTGGCGTTCCGGTTATCTCAACAGATGTTGGCGGAATTAGAGAATTTTTCCCAAAAGATTTCGGATTCTTAATACCACCAAAAGATGAAAATCAATGCGTACAGGCACTTTTAAAAATTTACAGAAATTCCGATAAAATCGGCGCCAATAAAATGCATCACTATGCTAAACAGCATTTTAGCAAAGAAGAAATTACAAAACAATTTGAAAAACTATACTTTCGAGCTCTAAAAAATGAGGCATAAACTATTATTTTTTTTGACGGAATTTCTACGAAGAAACGGAAGTCATGTTTTCGTGGCAACTGTTTTGGCAAGAATTCTTTCTTTTTTAAGTTCTTGGATCGCTTTGCAATTTATACCGAATTTTGAACTCGGATTAGTAATTTATGCCTTAAATATTATTACACTAGTTTCGCCAATTAGCGGATTAGGAGCCTCACAAGGTTTACTGCGATTTGGTGCTTTATCGGACTCAACTATTGAAAAAAACAATCTTTTTATATACGTTTTAAAAAAAGGTACTCTGTTTTCTTTTTTGTTAATTGGCCTTGTAATTTTAGCCAGTTCTTTCATAGTTTCCGGATTTAAAGAAGCGCAACCAGACCTAATATATCTGGCTTTTCTATTATTCGGACTCTTTCTATTAGAGAGCTTAAAAACACAATTTCGAATCTTACACAAAAATAAAACCTTCGCTTTTGTAGAAATCACTTATAATGCAATGTTGCTTGTATTGGTTTTTACCGGTAGTTATTTTTTACAAGAAAAAGGATATATTTTGGCGATGTTGATTGCACCGATTCTTACCTTTCTAATCTATTTTAATAGACTAAACATAACATGGAAACATGATATTTCTTTTAAGCCACCAAAATTCTCCTTTTGGAAATACAGTATTTTTTCAAGTATGTCAAATGTCGCAACACAATTATTGCTGGTTTTAGACATTATTTTAATTGGAATTTTGATGAAAAATCCGGAGATGATTACAATTTACAAGTATGTCTCTTTAATTCCGCTCAGCATTATTTTTATTCCTAGAGTCTTTATAACTACTGATTTTGTGATGCTTACACAAAATTTAAAGAATAAAAAAATTACGAATACGTATATAAAAAACTATATATTGGTATTCTCCCTAATTAGTCTGGTTATTACCTCTATTTGTGTCTCTTTTGACACAACCATTTTATCATTTTTCGGAGAAGAATTTCCTGCCTATAACAAAACCTTTAAGATATTAATTTTCGGAATAGTTTCTATTTTACTCTTTCGAGGATTGTTTGGCAATTTACTATCTGCTTTAGGCAAGGCCTCTATTAATTTTTGGATTGCTATCATTGCTATTGTGGTCAACTTAGTCTTGAATTATTTACTGATACCGAAATATGGCATTCTTGGCGCAGCGATAACCTCGGCAATTCTGATGTGGATTACGAGTATTTTATCCGTGGTTTTGTTTTATTATTATTATAAGAAATATTAAAATAATCGTTTTTTTCGAAAATGATAATAGGGTTCTAATTGCGCACCAAAACTTCGATAAAAACTTGCTATTTCGTAAACCATGGAGCCTTCGAAATCTAAAATAACCGATTGATTTGCATATTTTTTTATGATGAAATCTATTAAAAGTGACATCGCTTGCTTTTCTCTTCCTTCTGCATTTAATGTAGAAAACAAATAAGTTATTCGCTTGGAGTCCAGTAAAAAAATTGCACCTCCGATCAATTCCTTTTCAGAAGAAATAACTTCTAAAACAGTCATTTTTTGCAAAAATATTCCTTTTAAAACTAAATCTTTTAAGACTTTCAAATCTGTAATCGACCTATTTAATTCCAATCCTTTATTTGCTTTAAACAATTGAAGCAAAGCGTCTATTGAGGTAGTTTTTCTAATTGTTAAGTTGTAATTAACAGCTTGTTTGATACTGCTTTTCCTTCCTTTTGAAAAATTTTTATACAAAGTTTCATAGGGTTTATCCATTCGCAAAATAAAATTATCTCTAATGCTAATATGCTTGCTTTGAAAGCTATTCCCATAATTCATTAAAATATCAATCAGCTTATATTTTTTCGGAATAGCTTGTATAAATTTTTGTAGTATTTCTTCTCGTAATTCTTGTCTTGAAAAAATACCTAATTGCTGCGACCATGGTGGCACAAAAACATACGAAATACCATATTTTTTTCGAATAGGAAGCGGCATGACAGCCTCAAAATCATTTAAGACTAAAACATCCCAATTTTTAGCAACGCAATCTAAATACCAATTTTGAGCGTATAGAAGTCCGTTCGAAGAATCTGTAATGCACTGGTTGTATTTTTCAATATCTAAATCTTTATGCAATACATAACAAATCATATTTGCAAATTTCTTTATTTTGACAACGGAGATAATTCCCGTAACAAATTTTCATACAATTTATTCCAACCTCTCCAACGACCATTCCCACTTACCGATTCATTGTGAAAAAGAGTAATAAAAGTGCCGTTTACTTCTTTTACTTCTTCTGCTAATTTTAAAAAGGTGTCGTATGATTTTTTGGTGGTATAATTGAGATAATCTTTCAAGGTTCCATCCATTACGGCAAAAGGAAAAACCTTCAAAGGTGTTTGAATTTCAAAATCTAAATCATAAAAATAAAATGGTGTACAAGTTCCTGCTCTAAATCCGACTTGATCAGCATAACCCATCGTATAATCTTGAGTAATTTCCAAATCAACTAAGTTTTGATAGGTTTCGGGAAGTTCAATTCTCAGATAATGATGACGAGATTTTATGATAGGAAAATTGACAATCTGCTCTAATCTTATTTTTTCCTTTTTTAATTTTTGATCATTTTTCATAGAAAAATACGAAGGATGAATTCCTACTTTTGCATAATCAGCAACATTTTTTATAAGCAATTTATATTTATGATTTCCGAAAGAAATGTTTTTATCATACGTAGTATATTCACTCAACAAAAAGAAAAATATGGTCGGAACAGCATATTTTTTCTGATAAAACAAAAGTTTATTAAACGTATCATACGGATCTCTGGCAAGATTAAAAATCACCAAAAAGCGTTTCCAAATATTACGAATATTAAACTGGATCAAATCATTCACAATACCGCTAATCGTTCTCACAAGACCCTTGTGTTTGTAAGAAAAAGCAATATCTACATCAATTGTTGAAATAAATTGAAACTCTCGTTTATTTTTATCGCTAACAAGCGGCTCATCCGGAAATTTTTGTTGCAATATTTTTTTAAACTTAAAAGCCCAAATATCAATGATGGGTTTATCTAAAAAACCATTCTGAAAGGCAAGACTTTCTTCCGCAGGAAATCGTTCATATTCATCTTTTACATGCGGTAAATATTCTTCATATCGACTCATCAAATAAAAACTTGCAGCAAAAAAATCACAGGGAATTGCAGAAGGTGCACTTGCATAAAAAAAGCAAGGCGTATCTTCCCAGTTCGTAACGGTAATATCCATATAATCAATACCTTGACTGAACAAAAAATCATTACATTTTACAAATAATTCATTCCCCAAAATTTGTTTTGTGTACGAAAATTTCAAACTGTCATGCGCGATAAACTCTTCAATTTTGGTGGTAAAAGATACCGGAATATGCAAAATTCGTGTAAAAATATGTTTGAAAACATAGGTTAGTCTAGGGGTAATTTTATGCGTATAAACTAAAAGCATGGGTTCGTGAATTTCAAAACAAATGTACTATTTCTAATTGGTTTTTTGTTGCTATGCGGAAGGTAGTGGGTTTTTAATTTTCAACATTAAAACTTAATTTCAGTTCTTTTACGTTTTTCTCTGTGTACCTCTGTGCAGACTCTGTGGAACTCTGTGGAACTCTGTGGAACTCTGTGGAACAAACTGTATACAGGCTATTTCACAGAGTTTCATGGAGAAAAAGGAGTTTCACTGAGAAATAAAGCATAGTATGCTACCCACTCAAAACAACATAGAACCAATTTTTTAAAATTGAATAAACCTAAAGCATATTTTCATCAGCAAAACTAAAATAATTTTTTTCGGTTATGATTAAGTGATCTAAAACTTTTACATCCAAAACTTCTCCTCCTAATTTAATTTTTTTAGTCAGACTAATATCCGAACTACTTGGTTTTAAAGTTCCAGAAGGATGGTTATGACATAAAATAATTCCGGTTGCGGCAAGTTCAAGCGCTCTTTTAAAAACCAAGCGGGTATCAACCAAAGTCCCGGTAATTCCTCCCTTGCTCAATTGGGTTTTAAGTTGAATTTTATTCGCATTATTCAAATAGATAATCCAAAATTCTTCATGCTCCAATTCCCCCAAAATAGGCTGCATCACATCAAAAACGGATCTGCTACTGGTGATTTTTACTTTTTCTAAGGCAGTTTCTAAAGCTCTTCTTCGCCCTAATTCTAGAGCAGTTATAATCGAGACTGCCTTCGCTTCGCCAATACCCTTGAATTTAGTCAAATCGTCTACAGATAATCTGCCAAGTTCATTTAAATTATTTTCAATAGAACCTAAAATTCTTTTTGCCAGCTCTACTGCAGTTTCCTCTTTACTGCCCGAACCAATGAGAATCGCGATCAATTCCGAATCGGACAAAGCAATTTTGCCTTTACTAACTAATTTTTCTCTCGGACGATCATCTTCATTCCAATTTTTTATCGTCAAGTTCGCTTTATAATCGTCCATCTTTTTTTCTTTAAAGATATAAAAGAAAAAATAATACATTTGTAAATTGAAAATCTTAAGTTATTCGTATCTTCAAATGTCATTTACATAAATGCAAATAAGAAAATTTTAGATAAAAAACAGGACTTTAAATATTATTTTGTGCTTATGGTAAAGAGATCGTATTTAGATTCAAATAAAAAATATACATGAAACGAACATTAATAAATTTTAAAAATTTTTTTCTAAAAGAGAATGTTAATCGCGAAATTTCGGGATTAACGAGAGAGCGTAGCGGTTATCCAGAGCGCTCGGGATTCTCAATTTTTTAATTCATTTTCAAATAATTAAAAAGATTTAAACGGATGAAAATAATAATTGCTGGTGCTGGGGAAGTTGGATTTCATCTCGCGAAATTGCTTTCTTATGAATCGCATGAAATAACTTTAATTGATCTAGATAAAGATAGATTAATTTACGCGGATAGCCGACTGGATATCAAGACATTGCAACAAAATGCCACCTCAATTTCGGCCTTAAAAGATGCGAACATTGAGAATACCGATTTATTAATTGCTGTGACTTCTTCAGAAACAACGAATATTACGATTTGTGTTATCTCCAAAAGATTAGGCGCAAAGAAAACAATTGCAAGAATTAGTAATTCAGAATTTACCGAAAACAAAGAGCAAATTAATTTTACCGAATTAGGTATTGATGAACTTATTTCTACAGATGAGTTAGCAACAAATGAGATTAGGCTATTATTGGAAAAAGCAGCTTTTCATGATACACATGAATTTGAAGGAGGAAAACTCACCATGGTGGGAATTTCATTATCGAAAACGGCTCCTTTTGTTGGTATGACCATAAAGCAAGCTGCTGATAACTTTTCTGATATCAATTTTATGCCCATTGCAATAAAAAGAAAAAAATCAGAAGAAACTATTATTCCTCGTGGAGACACCGTTTTTAAAGCCGGTGACCAAGCATATTTTATAACTTTAGAAGAAGGTGTAAAAGAGTTACTCAAACTTTCTGGCACTAAGAACGAACCCATAAAAAATGTTATGATTCTCGGTGGTGGTGGAATTGGAAAACGAACTGCCATGCACTTAACCGAAAATAATTTTCGTGTTAAATTGATTGAAAATAATAAAGCGAAAGCTATCAGACTTGCCGAACAAATACCAGACGCTCTAGTAATTTATGGAGATTGTCGTGACATCGAATTGCTGGAAGATGAAAACGTAAGTGAAATGGATGCTTTTATTGCAGTCACTGGGCGATCAGAAACAAATATCATGTCTTGCCTGGTTGCAAAATCTAAAGGTGTAAAACGGACCATTGCAATGGCACAAAATATAGACTTTTTTAATCTTTCTAAAAATATAGGAATCGATACTTTAATTAATAAAAAGTTATTGGCTGCTAATAGTATTTTTAGATATATCAGACAAGGTGAAGTGCTAGAAATGACCATATTAAATAACATAAACTCAGAGATACTAGAATTTCAAGCCCACGAAGATTCAAAAATAACAAAAAGAAAAATTCGGGATTTGAACTTTCCTAGAAATGCAATTATTGGCGGTATCATTCGTGATGACCAAGGAATTATACCTTTGGGTGGATTTCAAATCCAAAATAATGATAAAGTGGTAGTATGTTGTCTTCCCGATACCATCCATACGGTAGAAAAATTCTTTAACTAAATTATTAATACACCTTCTAAATTTCAATAGATCTCAATGAAAAAACTCAATATAAAAATCGTTTTACAAATGATGGGTTTTTTGTTGATTTTCAATGGTGGATTTATGCTGATTTCTGCCTTATTAAGTTGGTTTTACGAAGATGGAGCTTTCTATGGCATATTATATGCTGGTATATTGTCGATGACCGTTGGTGGTTTATTTCAGTTTGCCACGAAAGGCTTCGATAAACTTATAAAAAAAAGGGAAGGTTACTTAATAGTAACTTTGGGGTGGGTGATCATGTCTTTATCCGGGACTTTACCATATATTTTTACAGAGACAATTCCGTCATTTACCAATGCTTTTTTTGAAACCATGTCTGGTTATACCACGACAGGTGCTTCCATTTTAAATGATATTGAAAGTATGCCGGAAAGTATCCTATTTTGGCGAAGTACGACACACTGGATTGGTGGTATGGGAATCATCGTTTTAACCATCGCTATTTTACCATTACTGGGAATTGGTGGCATGCAATTATTTGCCGCAGAAGCACCAGGACCATCTACTGACAAGTTACACCCAAGAATTACCGATACGGCAAAAAGATTGTGGTTGATTTATTTCGGACTCACATTTACACAAGCTATTCTCTTAAAACTAGCCGGAATGAATTTGTTCGATGCTGTGAATCATGCAATGTGCACGCTTTCTACCGGAGGATTTTCAACAAAAAATGCAAGCGTTGCCTTTTGGAACGATCAGCCCATTATTCAATATATTATTATTGTTTTCATGTTTTTGGCAGGTATGAATTTTGTTTTGAGCTATTTTGCTTTTAAAGGAAAATTTAAAAAAATCATTCAAGATGAAGAGTTTAAAGTCTATTTTTTTGCTGTAATTGCATTGACTATTATTACTTCATTAATCGTTTATTATCAAGCAGATGTGTCAAAAACCATCACTGAAATTCAAGCTATAGCGCATCCCATGGTTAACGGAAAAGCCGAAAGTGCTTTTCGACATGCATTGTTTCAAGTAATTGCAGTGATCACAACAACGGGTTTCGTGACAGCCGATTTTACCATTTGGACTCCATTTTTAACCGTATTATTTTTTATTATGATGTTTATGGGTGCCTCGGCAGGATCTACCGCTGGAGGTGTAAAAATCGTTCGCCATATTATTATGATAAAAAATGGCTATTTAGAATTCAAACGAACTTTGCATCCCAATGCGATTATTCCGGTGCGATATAGTGGTAAACCCGTAACTCGGGGCATTGTATTTAATATCATGGCATTTTTTATTTTATATTTGGTTGTATTTGTTGTCGGAGCACTGGTTTTTAGTTTTTTAGGAATCGATATGGTAACTTCTTTGGGTACTACAGCATCTTCTTTAGGAAACGTTGGCCCTTCCTTTGGCGTCTTGAGTCCGGTTCATAATTATGATAGCCTACCTCCTTTCGGCAAATGGTGGTCTGCTATTTTAATGCTCTTAGGCAGATTAGAACTTTTTACGGTATTGATTATTTTTACTCCATATTTTTGGAAAAACAATTAATAAACCGCTTTATTTAACACCTTTTTGTTAATTCTTTAGTTTTGATTTCACTTGAAGTGTATAAATCCTGCAAAAGAAGTAAATTGCAATTTCATAGTTTAAATAATATTCATGAAAAAAATAGCACCATATATTCCGAAAAATAAAATTAGAATTGTTACTGCTGCCTCTCTTTTTGACGGACATGATGCAGCCATAAATATCATGCGAAGAATAATTCAAGCAACTGGAGTTGAAGTAATTCATCTCGGCCATGATCGCAGTGTGGAAGAAGTAGTGAATACCGCTATTCAAGAAGATGCAAATGCCATTGCGATGACTTCTTACCAAGGTGGGCACAATGAGTATTTTAAATTCATGTACAATTTATTGCAAGAAAAAGGAGCTTCGCAAATTAAAATTTTCGCTGGTGGCGGAGGAGTAATTTTACCCGATGAAATTAAAGATTTAATGGATTACGGTATTGCCAGAATCTATTCTCCCGACGACGGCAGAACAATGGGTCTGCAAGGAATGATCAATGATATGATTAAACAATGCGACTCAGACCATGACCTTTCTTTTCCTAAAGAGGATAAAATATTGAAACTTCTTCAAAAAAAGGATGTAAATACAATAGCAAGGTTAATTTCATTGGCCGAAAACAAGTACTCCGAATATGAAAAGATTTTTGCAAAACTTCCGTTCACTGAAAAAACGAGAAAAGAAACTCCAGTTTTAGGAATTACCGGAACAGGAGGCGCCGGAAAATCATCGATTGTTGATGAATTAGTACGTCGCTTTTTAATGGATTTCCCAGATAAAAATATTGCTATTGTCTCTGTTGATCCTTCTAAAAGAAAAACCGGAGGAGCGCTTTTAGGCGATCGAATTCGCATGAATTCTATAAATAATTCGAAAGTTTATATGCGTTCGTTGGCAACGCGACAATCTAATTTAGCATTGTCAAAATATGTGAATGATGCCATCAATATTTTAAAATTGGCCAATTATGATCTCATAATTTTAGAAACTTCCGGTATCGGACAATCAGATACCGAAATTATTGAACATTCTGATGTTTCTTTGTACGTCATGACCCCTGAATATGGTGCAGCAACGCAGTTAGAAAAAATTGATATGCTTGATTTTGCTGATGTGATTGCCTTAAATAAGTTTGATAAAAAAGGAGCTTTAGATGCCCTTCGTGATGTAAAAAAACAATACCAACGCAACCATAATTTGTGGGAAAATGAGGTAGATTCGATGCCAGTTTTTGGCACCATGGCTTCCCAATTTAACGATTCGGGAACAAATAATTTATATCGTTTTATCATTGAAAAAATTAAAACTAAAACAAATTCAAAGTTAGAAAGTCATCTAAAATTAAACTTCGAATCGAGTGAAAAACAGTTTATCATTCCACCAAAAAGAGTCCGTTATTTATCTGAAATAACTGAAAATAATGCTTCTTATGATCGTTGGAGTAAAAAACAAAGCGAAATAGCACAAACTTTATTTGGTATATTTAAAACCTTACAAACAGTTTCCGGACTAGAAATACCACTAGATCTTCATGGCGTTGACAACTCCATTTTAGAAAATAAAGCAATTAAAAATAAGGAATTAGTGCAACTTTTACTAGCCGAATTCTCTAAAGTAAAAATGAATTTATCTCCCCAAAATTGGGATATAATTCTTGGGTTTGATGTTAAAAAACAACGTTATAAAGATCCTATTTTTACATTTCAAGTCCGCAATAAGGCAATCAAAATAGAAACACATGTAGAATCTTTATCGCATTTAAAAATTCCGAAAGTTGTCTTACCAAAATATGAAGCCTGGGGTGATATTTTATTTTGGGTTTTACAAGAAAATGTGCCGGGAGAATTTCCGTTTACAGCAGGTATTTACCCTTTCAAAAGAACAGGAGAAGACCCAACCAGAATGTTTGCCGGTGAAGGTGGCCCTGAAAGAACCAATCGAAGATTTCATTATGTAAGTTTGAACGCACCAGCGAAACGCTTATCAACGGCTTTTGATAGCGTTACTTTATACGGAAACGACCCGGATGTACGTCCGGATATTTATGGTAAAATTGGAAACGCCGGTGTTTCTATTTGCTGTTTAGACGATGCTAAAAAACTGTATTCAGGTTTTGAGTTGACCAACCCTTTGACTTCCGTTTCGATGACTATTAATGGCCCAGCACCTATGTTGCTAGGCTTTTTTCTCAATGCTGCTATAGATCAAGAATGCGAAAAATATATTCATTTGCATGATCTTGAACAAGAAGTTGCAGAGAAAATTGCAAAAATTTATACAGAAAAAGGAATTACTAAACCAGGTTATCAAGGCGATTTACCAACAGGGAATAATGGTTTGGGCCTGCTTCTTTTAGGCGTTACCGGAGATCAAGTTTTACCAAAAGAGATTTATCAAAAAATTAAAAAAGAAACCATTGCAAAAGTTCGCGGCACAGTTCAAGCGGATATTTTAAAAGAAGATCAAGCACAAAACACCTGTATTTTTTCTACCGAATTTGCCTTAAAAATGATGGGAGATGTGCAAGAATATTTTACGCAACATAAAATTCGAAATTTTTATTCGGTTTCAATTTCTGGATATCACATCGCCGAAGCCGGAGCAAATCCGATATCACAATTGGCGTTTACACTTTCAAATGGTTTTACTTACGTGGAATATTATTTAAGTCGTGGCATGGATGTCAATGAATTCGGACCAAATCTTTCTTTCTTTTTCTCTAACGGAATTGATCCGGAATATTCCGTTATTGGTCGTGTTGCCAGAAAAATTTGGGCAAAAGCAATGAAATTAAAATATGGCGCTAATGAAAGAGCGCAAATGTTGAAATATCATATCCAAACTTCCGGTCGATCTTTACATGCCCAAGAAATTGATTTTAACGATATAAGAACCACATTACAAGCTCTTTATGCTATTTATGACAACTGTAATTCTTTACATACCAATGCTTATGACGAGGCAATCACAACGCCAACCGAAGAATCGGTACGGCGAGCCATGGCTATTCAATTGATCATTAATAAAGAATTGGGTTTGACAAAAAATGAAAATCCGATTCAGGGTTCCTTTATTATTGAAGAGCTGACCGATTTGGTTGAAAAAGCCGTTTATGAAGAATTTGACCGAATTACGGAACGTGGTGGTGTTTTAGGTGCAATGGAAACTATGTACCAACGTTCTAAAATTCAAGAAGAAAGTATGTATTACGAACAATTAAAACATACTGGTGAATTTGAAATTATTGGCGTAAACACATTTTTAAGCAGCAAAGGGTCACCAACGATTTTACCACAAGAAGTAATCCGGGCAACTGAAGAAGAAAAATCGCACCAAATTGAAGTGGTTAAAAACTTGCATAATGCCTATAAAAAAGAGGCTGAGCAACAAATTGATTCGTTAAAAAAGAAGGCGATTCAAAATGAAAATGTTTTTGAACAACTCATGGAGGCGACAAAATTTTGCTCTTTAGGAGAAATCACAACTGCTTTATTTGAAGTTGGAGGACAATATCGACGAAATATGTAAATTTTATTCCAAAATAGGGTGATTTTTAATCAGGGTATTTTATTATTTTTGTTAGCAAACAATTTATAAACATAAAGCTTACCTGCCATGAATTCATCTCTTATTGAAAAAGCTTACCAATATTTGGATTTGGCACTGGATAAAGTGGTGTTCTTTGTTCCTAAATTACTTTTAGCCGCACTTATCATTTGGGTAGGATTAAAAGTTATTAAAAAGTTAACTAGTCTGGCTGAAGTCACCTTAGAAAAATCCGGTATAACCGATAATATTCGTCCGTTCTTACTATCTATAATTCGAGCCTTATTGAATATTGGCTTAATTTTCATCATTGCTGGAATTATAGGAGCCAATTTAACCGGATTTATAGCGATTTTGGCTGCTGCCGGATTTGCTATCGGAATGGCGTTGCAAGGAAGTTTAGGTAATTTTGCATCGGGAATCTTGATTTTGACCTTTAAGCCTTATCAATGTAATGATTGGATAAAACTGGAATATAATTTTGGTCGTGTTGAAGAAATTGGAATTTTTAACACGAAGATGATAAGTCGTGACAGCAATACATTAATTGTTCCCAACTCAAAAGTAACCGACTCTATTCTAACTAATTACTCCGTAATCGGAACGAGAAGAGTTGAAGTTTTTGTACCGATACCCTACACAGAAAGTTTTCCGAGAGTTAAAAAATTAATTGAAGAAGGTCTTTATACAATTTCCGAAGTATTGAAAGAGCCAAAACCAGTTATAGAAATAGAAAACTTCGATACACATAGTGTTGTTCTGGCGGTTCGACCTTATGCCGAACCCGACGAATACTGGCAAGCTGTCAGACAAACCAGAGCTATGTTAAAAAAACTCTTCCATGAAAATAATTACCAAATCACTTACGTGGAAGGGTATCAATTTGGTGAAATAGGAGAGTAATAGTAAAGTCAACAACAAAAAATATGAAATTTATTCCCATTAAAAGTCTTTGTCTTTTTATCCTTTTAGGCATCCTTTTTTCAAGCTGTAAACAAAATAATTCGAAGTTACCAATTACAGAAACAGAACAAGAAAATTATGTAAAAACCCATTATGATAAGGAAGAAGTAACGATCACTATGCGGGATAGTATTCAATTGTTCACCACAATTTACTCCCCGAAAGACAAAAGCAAAACCTATCCTATTTTATTAATGCGAACGCCTTACAGTTGTGCGCCTTATGGTGAAAATGAATTCCGTAAAAGTATTGGTCCAAATCGTATTTTAATGCAAGAAGGTAATATTGTTGTGTACCAAGATGTTCGCGGTCGATGGATGAGTGAAGGTACTTATGATAATATGCGCGCGTATATTCCAATCAAAAAATCGAATAAAGATATTGATGAAAGTTCCGATACGTACGACACGATTGATTGGCTCGTAAAAAATGTTTCCAACACAAATGGTAATGTTGGTATTTGGGGAATATCTTATCCTGGTTTTTATGCAACGTACGCCACGCTAGATGCACATCCTGCTCTCAAAGCAAGTTCTCCGCAAGCATGTATTGGCGATTTCTTTTTTGACGATTTTCATCATAACGGTGCATTTTTATTGAGCTATTTCAGAGCCGTTCCCCTATTCGGAACGCAAAAAGACACGCCAAGTGATACTGCCTGGTATACCATACCCGAATTAAAAACAAAAGATCAATATCAATTCTTTTTGGATGCCGGACCGTTACAGAATTTAAACTCTTACTTCCAATATAAAAAAGTAGATAATCCAGGCTTTATCAATAATAACAAGGTTGATGATGTTTTTTGGGAAGAGTTAAAAGAACATCCGAATTACGATAGCCTTTGGCAAAAAAAAGGAATTATTCAGCATTTAAAAAAGATAAAATCGTCAGTAGCAACCATGATTGTTGGCGGTTGGTTTGATGCTGAAGATTTGTACGGGCCTTTAGAAACCTATAAAAACATAGAAAAATACAATCCTGATAATTACAATACTATGGTATTTGGTCCTTGGGATCATGGTGCTTGGGCGCGAAGTCGAGGAAAAAATATCGTTGGAAACTATTATTTTGGCGATTCTATTTCCGAGTTTTTTCAAGCCAATATTGAAACTAAGTTCTTTAATCACTTTTTAAAAGGAAAAGGAGATACTAATTCCGGTTTACCAGAGGCCTATGTTTTTGATACCGGAAAAAAAGAGTGGAAAACCTACGAGAATTGGCCACCAAAAGAAGCGAGCAAAAAAACCTTTTTCTTATCTGATAATCAGAAATTAACAATAGATAAAAAAGAGAATATTGGTATAAAATTCGTAAGTGACATCAAGCGACCTGTTCCCTATTCGGAAGATATTAAAACTGTTTTTACGCCAAGAAAATACATGACAGATGACCAACGCTTTGCCGCCAGAAGACCTGACGTTCTCGTTTTTGAAACCGACATTCTTACCGAAGATCTTACGTTGGCAGGAGATATTTTGGCAAAATTAAAAGTGGCAACGACCGGAACAGATGCCGATTGGATTGTAAAAATTATCGATGTTCATCCCGCTGATGCAGAAGACCAAGAAGGCATGCAAGATCACTTAAAAATGAGCAATTATCACTTGATGGTTCGAAGTGAAGTGATGCGCGGAAAGTTTAGAAATAGCTTTACCAACCCAGAACCTTTTACCCCAAATACACTGACAGATGTTACGATTAAATTACAAGATGTTTTTCATACCATCAAAAAAGGACATAAATTACAAGTTCAAGTGCAAAGTACATGGTTCCCATTGATTGATTTGAATCCGCAATCATTTGTGCCTAATATTTTTAAGGCTGAAAAAGAAGATTTTAAATCACAAACGCATACCGTTTTTACCAATTCAGCCATAGAATTTATGGTATTATAATAATTCCATAAATGGATAAAAAAAGAATAACAGACCTATTTGGAAAAGCCTTACTAGATTATCAATCGGGTAATTATACCGAAGATATTATTACTCATTCTTCATTAGCTGGAAAAGATGAAATGAACTTGCCTTATTTATTTCGAACTTTCGATGAAATGCCAAAAATTGAGCAACGAGCACTCGAATTAAGTTCTGGTTCTGTTTTAGATATTGGTTGTGGTTCGGGAAGTCATTCTCTTTTTTTACAGAATAAAGGATTAGAAATTACATCTATTGACATTTCAAAAGGAGCTATTGAAACGTGCCAAAAAAGAGGTATTCCAACTGCTAAAATTCAAGATATTTGGAAATTAGAGCATCAAAAATATGATACTATACTGGCCTTAATGAACGGTATTGGTATTTGTGGAAATTTAAAGAGCCTAGCCAAATTCTTAGAACATTTAAAATCATTGCTTCAACCTAACGGACAAATTCTCATCGACTCATCAGATATTTTATATATGTACGAAGATGATGAAGGCACGATTGAAATTCCTGAAAAAGGATATTATGGAGAAGTAATTTATCAATTTGAGTATAAAAAAGAGAAAAGCAAACCTTTTTCATGGATTTTTGTTGATTTAGAATCTCTTAGCTATTATGCCAAAAAAGCAGGTTTACATTGTGAATTAATTTTAGAAGGTACACATGCTGATTATTTGGCTCGATTAACTGTTGTTTAACATAAACCCCTTTAATCAATTACCATTTTTCGAAGCCAAAACAATAAAACACAAGAAAGTAGCAGCAGAAAAGCCATCACATACCAAGTGATTTGAAAACCAAAATTATCGGTTAATTGCATGCCGATGTTCGGGCCAAGAATATGAGCAAAAGAAAAAGTCATGCTGTACATCGCCATATAAGCTCCTTTGTTTCCTTTATTCGCCCGCTCTAAAGCAAAGGTGTTCGAGAATGGAAATCCGAATAATTCGCCAAAAGTCATGAGCACCATTCCGAGAACAGCGACACCAACCCACGTAGAAATATTTAACACCAGAAAACTCAAAAGCAATAAAAATGTACCCGCAATAACAATACTCAACCGATTTATCTTACTTTTTTCAAAGGAGTGCACAATTGGCATTTCTGTTAGAAAAATCAAGAATCCGTTGAGTGCAAGCAACAATCCGATATGTTGCTCATCTAAATGCATATTCTTACTATAAAACAATGGAATAGTAGAGAAATATTGTACAAACGTAAATCCGATCAAGAACATGGCAAACCAAAAAATTAAAAACGGTTTGTCTCGAAAAGGAGAAAGCTTTGGTCGTGCTTTTTCTTCCTCGCTATTGTCTATTGGACTTTTTTGATTCAAGTATTTTAGGAGAAAAATCGCTGCAATAATGCAGGTAATTCCGTCAACCCAAAAAATTCCGTTATAGCTTATATTTGCAATAATTAATCCTCCAACGGCTGGTCCGACAGAAAACCCTAAATTTATG
>RCMY010001249.1_pt1 | contig 24242 bp, 11 predicted proteins | sample 2041341 | NCBI WGS metagenome assembly RCMY01 (sample SAMN09708234, study PRJNA481090) | Marine sediment metagenome, whole genome shotgun sequencing project.
TTTGCACAATGTGAATGCCATGACCAAGGTACTGAAACGGTTAAGGCGCAACGATTTTGACGTCACCCCGGAAATGCTGGCAGCTCTATCACCCTATCGGACAAGCCATATCAACTTGCTGGGGCAGTACCCACTCGAGACAAACAGACGCGTCAAAGCGCAGATATATCGCTTATAGGGTCAAAATTGACCCTAAATTCGTGCATTTTTTATTCATATAAATCAGGCACTTGATCTGAATAAGTGCCTGATTTGTCACAAATGTTGGCCGTACCTCATGCCGATCAAAATTATAGGTCGAAAAATAAACCAAATGGAGTTATCTTATGAAGAGAGTCTTTGTTGCTCACGTTTAGGTGTATTCATCATGCTTGTTTCAATATGTTGTCCAAACTGTGAGCGGGATTTATTTCTTCCTGATGTCATAGATGAGCCTCCGCCAGTTTGCGAAGAATGTGGGTGTGCTCTCTACGGTGCAGACTACGAATTTTCAGAGGCGCTCTCCGTATACGTACTGAGAGTCCGGGAGCCGCCTGTTTTTAGCGATAGAAAGACCAAAATGTGAGCGATCTGTCGCTACATCTAAGTGCGAAAATTGTTAAGGAGTTTCATTGTCCAAGTTTGTTCATTTGAGGTTACACACAGAATACTCAATCACTGAAGGTTTGGTGCGAATTCCTCATCTAATTGACGAGTGCATCAAAATGGAAATGCCTGCCGTCAGCATTACTGACTTAAACAATATGTTTGGTGCCATTAGATTCTATAAGCGAGCAGAATCATTCGGGATAAAGCCCATAATTGGCGTTGAGCTATCTATATCGGGATCTGATGATTCGTTAGGCGTCTTCCGTGTAGTTGTTCTGAGCAAAAACTTGACCGGATATAAGAATATACTGAAGTTGGTTTCTTCGTTGTACGTTGGTGAGCAGTTAGATGAAAATGAACGATCAATCACCTTCGGCAATCTTGTCCGGCATAAGGATGGGCTAATAGTGCTGTCAGGCGGCAGGTTTGGGAACATTGGCAAAGCGATTCTTAAAGGAAATCTTGTCTATGCAAAGACTCTAATGAGACTTTGGGAAGAGGCTTTTGGCAACAACTTTTACGTAGAGTTGCATAGAGCGCATCCAGAGGATGATGCATACTTACATAAAGCAGTTTCACTTGCAGATGAGTTGTCGTTGCCTATTGTGGCTACAAATCCAATTCAGTACCTCAATGCGGATGATCACGAAGCCCACCTCTTACGATGTAGCATCGCAGATAGAGTTGACCTTTCTCGTTTTCCGACTGACCGTTATTCTGATCAACAGTACTTCAAATCTAGTGAGGAAATGTGCTCCTTGTTTTCGGACTTACCGGACGCATTGGCAAATAGTTTAGAGATAGCGAAAAGATGCACAACTACCTTGAGTTTAGGTACGCCAACACTACCGAATTTTGATATTCCAAGTGGCCAAACAGTAGATGAATATTTTCAAGAGATGGCGTGGGCAGGACTCAAAGAAAGAATGAAAGAGAATGCTGACAGCATAGACTTTTCTAAATTGCAGCAGGAGTACGAAGATAGACTTAATTTTGAATTGAATATTATTACCCAAATGGGTTTTCCTGGTTACTATTTAATAGTAGCCGACTTCATTGGGTGGTCTCGCCGAAACGGTATTCCCGTGGGGCCTGGCCGTGGTTCCGGTACTGGTTCATTGGTAGCCTATACCCTGAGAATCACGGATATGGATCCGATAGAATACGATTTAATTTTCGAGCGTTTTCTGAATCCTGAGCGGGTTTCGATGCCAGATTTCGATGTGGATTTCTGCATAGACGGTCGAGATAAGGTGATCGATTATGTCAAATCAAAATATGGATCTTCTAGTGTTTCGCAAATATCCACTTTCGGCCGGATGGCAGCGAAAGCCGTTGTAAGGGATGTCGCTAGGGTTCTTGGCTTCCCCTACGGGGTCGGAGATCGGCTCTCGAAGGCCATTCCATATGATGTAGGAATTAAACTTAAAGATTGTATGGCAGAAGGCCAAGATCTCCGTCTTTTGTGCAACGAAGATGAGGATAACCTGCAAATTGTAGACATGGCCCTAAAGCTAGAGGGGGTTACAAGGAGTGTGGGGAAACACGCGGGAGGAGTAGTGATAGCTCCCACCGAAATATTGGAGTTTTCCCCACTGTATTCAGATGGGGATGCTGGAAGTATCGTTACTCAGTATGACAAGGATGATGTTGAGGATGCTGGGCTTGTTAAATTTGATTTTCTTGGGCTTAGGACGCTTACGATTATCAAAAATACCCTGCTTAATATTGGGGTTCTTTCCAAACAATGTAACACAAATAGTTTCATTTCAACAGTCGATGATATTCCTTTGGACGACGGCGACACGTTTGAGATGCTAAGGCAAGGGAAAACGGTTGCAGTCTTTCAGTTGGAATCTGCAGGAATGACAGAGTTAGTGGTAAAGCTTCAACCTGAAAAATTTAGAGATCTTATTCCATTGGTCGCGCTTTTTCGGCCGGGTCCATTGCAAACGGGCATGGTAGATGACTTCATAAACGTAAGGCACGGTAGGGCCGCTGCTGCTTATCCCCACAAGGACCTAGAGAGCGTTCTCAGTCCAACTTTTGGCGTCATTCTTTATCAAGAACAAGTTATGCAAATCGCAAGAGATCTATCAAGCTACTCCCTTGGAGAAGCAGATTTGCTTCGACGAGCGATGGGAAAGAAAAAGCCTGCAATAATGCAGCAGCAAAAAAGCATGTTTGTTGAACGCGCAGTGGACAATGGTTACGACCGGAGCTTAGCAAGTGAAGTGTTCGATCTCATGGCAAAATTTTCTGGATATGGATTTCCTAAGGCGCACTCTGCTACATATGCTTTAATCGCCTATCATACTGCATGGCTTAAGGTCCACCATACAGCAGCATTTTTAGCGTCCGTATTGTCCGCGGACATGGAACACGTTAACAAACTCTATACAACCTACAAAGAATGTAATAGAAGCGGTATATCTATTGTAGCTCCTGATGTTAATTCTTCGACGTGGCACTTTACTGTCACCGACGACAAAACAATTCTCATGGGCTTGGGGTCGATCAAAGGCGTCGGAGAAGCTTTTGTAGAAGCAATTGTCGCCGAGCGTAGTAAAGGAGGAGCGTTTCAAACCTTTGACGATTTTATAAGGCGAGTTTGCTCGAATAAAGTTAGCAAAGCTATGATACAGCGATTGGTTGAAGCGGGCTGTTTTGCGTTCACTGGTGTCAATCGTAGGGAGTTGATTGATGGTATAGATAGTAGTTTACGAGAGGCGAAACAAAGGATGGATCAGAAGCTGGCATCACAAGAAGCTTTGTTTGGCTGGGAAGAAAAGCAGCAAGTGCAGACCGAGCGGCCACATTCCAGCTTTAGAAAAACAGATCAACTATTTTTTCTCGCCAAAGAATTGGAGTTAATGGGTGTGTATGTTACCGGTCATCCCGCTGACTATTATTCCGACCTAATTAAATCCCTAGGGGCCACCGAAATCGGTTTTATCAACGCCTCTATTTCAGCGTCAATGAGACCAAGTGACAAAATATGTGCAATTGTGACTGTGGCTTCGCTAGATGTGAAGCGAACGCGCGTGGGAAAAGAACTGCTTGTTCTAGAACTAAGTGATGCGAGTGGAAACGTCGAAGCCGTCATGTTCGACCCTAAGGAAACTGATAAAGCAATACTTTCGCGCGGAGCGATTGCTTTTGTCTTTGGAAATGTCAAAGAGCGTAACAAAGTTGCTAGTTTTACGATCGACGGCGCTATGACTATTGATGAATGCCTAAAAACTCATGCGAATTCGCTAACTATTGCCGTTCGAGCTAATGAAGAGAATGCTGGGGAAAAAAACATGGTTTCTTTAAAGGGCTTTCTAGAAGGAGCTGTCAGAGGAGATACGAAAGTCTCCATCGATTATTCTAATGATCATGCTCGATGCACTATTCAACTAAAGGCAAATAGCAGCGTTGCAATTACTGAGAGTTCGCTGGAAACGTTGGAGCAGGACTTGGAAGGGAGGTATAGAGTATCTTTCAATAAGTGGCATCTGAAGGAAAGACCGGTTCAGATAAAGTTAGCAGACACCACATAGAGAAATCAATAGACTACAATCTCCGTTAGCGTTAGATTTAGTAATTGTTTGGAGATTTTCGCAATGAAGCAGCGGGTTCTTATTACCGGAAGTGGTGGGCTAGTTGGGAGTACATTGTCGAAATATATGATCTCCCAGGGCTACGATGTAGTTCGATTCGATACTATAGACAGCTCGAAAAACAATATATGCAATTTCTATGAGCTCAATGAGCAAGTAGCTACTGTTGATGGAGTAATTCACCTAGCTGCAGTGTCAAGAGTAGTGTGGGCAGAGCGATGCCCTATGTGGTGTAAAAGCGTAAACGAAGTAGGGTTTAAGTCTCTACTAGATATATGTCAATCTATGGCTAGAAAGCCATGGCTGGTATTTGCAAGTAGCCGAGAGGTTTATGGAGAGCAATCTGAGTTCCCAGTTCGAGAACACGCTCCTCTACGCCCGATGAATTATTACGCACGATCAAAAGTTTTTGGCGAGAGATTGGTTTCTGAGGCTCGCAATTCCTCTTTGGTCGCCAATACAGTGCGACTTAGCAATGTATACGGAAGTGTTTTAGATCACGGAGATAGGGTTGTTCCCGCTTTTGCCAAAGCAGCAGCGGGAGGAGGAAAGATTTATGTCGAGGGCAAAGACAATAGTTTCGGCTTTACTCATATTTCAGATGTCGTTCGAGGTTTATTTTCTGTAGTTGAAATAACTTCATCCGGCGAGCTGCTACCAACCATGCACCTAGCGTCGCCAGAATCGACAAGCCTCAACCAATTAGCTGAAATCGCTCAGTCTATGTCCTCATACAACCCCGAAATTGTTTACATGGAGGGAAGACGTTTTGATGTTTCAAAGTTTGTTGGTGATACCGCTCTGGCAAAGCAAACAATAGGTTGGCAATCGACGGTCGAGCTCAGAAAAGGATTTCGAACTCTAATGCTCGATTATATTAATGAAAGCGGATCAATGTTCGAGACAATTGTCGCTGACCGTCAAAACTAGGAACTTTAACTATTAAATTAAGAATGTAAATAGATTGACTTGCAGTCGTATGGACGCTAAAGATAAAAAAAAGCTCTTAGTTAGATTGCTAATGGATATCGAGCGCAACGGTGGTAGAGTTTTTCATGAGAATGGAAGGTTAAATTTAGATATCCCTGATAGCAACTCAAGCAGCAAAATAAAGAAAGAATTTATATACTATATTGATGAATTGGTAGAGTATCTTGGGAATTTTGAGCAAAGACTAGAGAAGCCCAGTGCAATAGTTTCGAGGCTATTATTGCACCCATCGCAAGAAAGCCTTTATCAAGAAAAGCGCTTGCGACCTGACAAACAAACCAATTGTAGCTTCGCCTTCTCTTACAGTGGAAATCTAGATACCGCAGCGCTAAAAAAATCATATGTCGCTGCTCTTTCTAGGTTTGACGCATTTAATCTGAAGGCTAAGGAAGATTCGAAGGGCAAGCCTTATTGGATTTTTTCTGCTCTATCTAGATTTTCCGTTGAGATCATTGATCCTAAAGAAGCCCTATTCGAAGTTTGTTCTAATACGTCTCAAATAGCAGAGCACTATTCTAAAAGTGTATTTCACCTAGACGAAGGCCCTTTGGGGATCATCTATATTGTTCCGCTTTCACAAGGAAGTGGCTTAGTTATTGAAGTTTTTGATCATATTGTTGTTGATGGTCGTTCAATAGACATGTTGCACACTATCGTATCGCGTGAGTTTTCTAACAACAAAATTGCATCACAAGAGAGCTCATATCTGAAATTTCTACATGCTTCGGCGTCGAAGGTCAGCAAACCAATTGATATAGAATTTTGGCGCAACATGTCAATTACGGAGCGCGGATCAGCGCACTTATTAGGAAAAACTAACTTTGACGCTTCCAAGACAATTGAATTACCGGCGAAATTTGTCCAATCTCTAGAGTTATGTTGCGGCAAGAGTGGCTCGACATTACCCTCGTTGTTTTTCTTGGCGCATTGCCACGCTATTGCGAGATACAGTGGTATTACCAATGCCAATACGCTTACAGCTTTCGATTGCAGAGAAGATAGCGAGAGAAATGTTTTTGGCCAAGCAACTAGCCTCCTGCCTTTAATATTCAAAATAGAGTGGAGAAAGAGTGCGCTCGATAACCTGCGTAGAGCAACTAGATTGCTCATTGAAGCGAGAGATCATTCACATCTCAGCGCCGAACAGCTGGATGCTCTTGATTTAGATCGAAGTATCAATCGGAGGGATGCTAACGTCTTTGTTTTTCAAAATTCACCATCTAAGCCTCCAAATTTCGAGGGGCTGATATGCGAAGAACTTCGATTGTCTAATTCAAGAGATGCAGGTGGTGTGACAACTGTGAGTCGCGTAAGAAGTAATGGGGATATTAGTGTTGAGGTTAGCGCCGGGGTCGATAGCCCTCTGGGGGAATCGATTGGCGACTTGACAGATACAATAAGAGTTTTTTTTAAAGTGTTTAGGAAAAACCCTCTAACGCCTATGTTTAGTGACTATCTATTAGCTGATAAAGCCCGTAGTCAAATATTGATGCATAGTTTGTCCGATAAATTTAGGTTGAATTCATTCGGTAAAAGGATTGAGCAAACTGTATTTCAGGGGTTGAAGAGAAAGGATTATGTAGTGTTAGAGGAGGGAAAGCGGCGCTATAATTCGAAAGAACTTAGAATGGAGGTAGCAAGAAGGCTCAGGGATTTAAGGCGATCAAAATTGAAAGAAAATGCAAAAGTAGCTGTAGAAACTGAAAGTGACTTTTGTAGAATATCTTCATTTCTAGCTATCTTACGGTTCCGCGCAATATATGTTCCGATCGAGGTGCGATCACCAGTCGAATACAAGAATTACGTTTTGGATAGTGCTGGCTGTTCGGCAACGTTTTACGACACTAGGCTCTCGTTGATTAATGAGAAAAAGGCGGAGCCATCAAACAACCTGCTTTCGAGTTGGAGGCAGGATACTCCAGCATATATTGTGTTTACATCAGGTTCCACGGGTAAGCCAAAGGGTGTGGTCATTGGTAGGGAAGCTTTGTTGAACTTTGCGACGGAAGACATAAAGCGGTTTCAAATACGAAGCGATAGTCGTTTGTTACTGATAGCTCCAGTCACATTTGACCCCTGGATTGGTCATGTTTCAGACGCGCTTTTGTCTGGTAGCACGTTAGTAAAGGCGGATAAGGAATGCATTGTAGATTTGAGTTCCTTTATAAGCCAAAAAGAGATTACACATGCATTTTTGCCGGCTTCGTTGGTAGATGGGTTGGAATCAACTACTGCCGACGTGCTCAAAGTCTTGGGCACTGCAGGCGATCACTGCAACCTCAATGACGTACGTCCTTTTATAGGTAGTGGAACTGAGGTCTATAACATTTACGGACCAACTGAGACAACAATCACAGCGTTGGTTGCTGAGCTAGATGCTAACATGGACTCAGCTCCAATTGGTACGCCAATTAACGGTTTGGGTGCCGAAATCTTAATTGATGGAATCGCCAAAGCACCACCCGGCGTTGTTGGTGAACTTGCTATATCTGGGAAGGGGGTCGGGTTGGGATACATAAATGATCCGGCCGGCGGCAAGTTTACTACCGACCCAATCGATCCTATGAAGCCAGTCTATATGACGGGTGATACGGCGTTCTTGGGAAAAGATAATCAGTTCTATATACGCGGGAGGAGGGATCGACAGGTAAAAATTAGAGGGTTTCGAGTGGAACTAGATCACCTGGAGAAGATAGCGTTGAACACGGGTTGCTGCAGTCAGGCAAGAGCTATTTTTCATCGGTCTGATGTTGAACGTGGAAGGTCTTCGCTGTTGATATTATTTGTTCAGGATTGCCGAGACTTGGAGATGCTCAAGTCTAGAATTGTCCAGCAAGCCCCCTCGTTCATGAGGCCAAATATTATAGAGAATGTGAATAGGTTTCCAATTACACTGAATGACAAAATAGATGATCAAAAACTATTGGGGGATTTTTTAGGTAGTGCCATCGACTTCAATAACGCAAACAAAAATAGCAACTTTGATACAGAGAGCTCTTGCTGCCTGGGCAAGTGCTGGGAAGAAATATTTGGGGTTTCCCCGAATCAAGGCGACGACTTTTTTGAATTGGGCGGGGATTCACTTACTGTGTTAAAATTCGTTCAGAGTGTTCGTTCTTTAGGCGCATCAATTAACCCTCATGATATCTACAATTTCCCCATTTTTTCTGAATTGAAAAATCACGTAGAGCACCATTCAGAAAATCAATTTGTTAGTAAGCTCGCGATATCGCGTAATTTCCCCCTTTCGCCTTCTCAGTCATGGTTTTTCAGTCTAAATTTTAACAACCCCAAGTACTGGAATCAACACTACGTGGTTCCCATAAGCGATTCCGTTACACAGAATCGAGTTGTTTGGGGTCTCCGTAAAATGCTCCAATGTACACCTACTCTAACATCAATCGTAGATAAATTTGGAAACACATACGCAGAGATTGAGTTGGATAAGATAGAAGTAGAAGTGCTTAATGCGGGCACAATCGACTCCGTCGTTAGAGAGCGCCTATTTAAACTTGCTAGCAGTTTGAATCCATTGAGTGGCAAATTATTCTCGAGTGCAATATTAGAGGATGAAGACGCTAGTTTAGCGGTAATCATGTTTGCACATCATTTGGTAATAGATGATTGGTCATGGGAAGTTCTTGCTAGGCGGCTCTCTAAAATTATTATCAGCGAAAAGTCCGATCTAAGCTTAGAGAATGACATTGGATTTTACCGATTTGTGCAACACATAGAAGAACGACGATTGGCTCGGTTGGATCTGTTAGATGCCCCGGTATGGCGCAACGTTCTGGATTCGGGGGAAACAGTTACTTCTGTTAGTGGAGTTGAAGTTAAGAGGCACAGAGCGGTAGTAGAGCTTGAACCAGCTTTATTGCTAACTGCTGAGAAAGAGGGCGTTTCGAAGGTCGCTCTTTTTTTGAGTGTTCTAGCACATTCGCTAAATCAAATAGAGGAAAATGGCAGCACGGTCATAGATTTAGAGAGAAACGGTAGAACCTCACTGCCAAATCTTGATCTCGTAGATTCCGTAGGTTGGTTCGCTATGCATCATCCAGTGTTGATACGCCATGTTCCTTTTAGCGTTGACTCCTGTAGAAGCATGGACAATATGCTAAAAATCGTTCCAGACAACGGGATAAGTTACCTTATCCTTCGATATACGAATGATGCCGATGAAATCGGTTCTTTGGATGTTGGTCGATTTGCTGTAAATATATCGGAATCCAATCACAAACTTAACTTGAATCGAGCCAGCTTGAGGCTTGATAGTTTGCGTCCAGAAGATACGCATCGGGTCAATGCCATGCCGTATGAGGCAACTATTAGTTTACGGCTATCTGATTCGAGCTGCGCAGTTGAAATCGACTCCGACCTGAATAGAATGCCTTTATCGATAGTCGAGGCCATGACGACAAGTATTTCCGCCCTGAAAGAGATTCCGAGAGGTAGGTGCCCTACGATATTTGGCAGCTTTGAGGATAACGGTTTCGCAAAACCGTTTCCGATTAGTGCCATGCAATCCCTGATGCTCAGGGAGGCTCTTATTGGAAATGGAGCTTATCTGCCGAAACAAGTTCTGAGGTTCTATCTAGATTACAGTCTTTTGGACAGCTTTTTATTGGATTTAGGCACTGTCCTTGGAAATCTTGACCCATTTCGACGACGCTTTTATAGGTACGGCAATGATCTCAACCAAAACTATGTCGCTGCAAATCCAGTAGACATACAATTAAATTCAGGAGGTCTAGAAGAGGCAATTCATTGGATGAATGGTGCTGAAAACATTTGCCCCAAACGCTCAATTTCTGGCGGTGAGCTTATACACTTGACTTGCTATACAAAAGGGGGGAGCCAGTCTTTTCTTTGTTTTCAGATTCACCATGCGACGGCTGATGGCCAAACCAACAACCATATATTGGATCTAGTGCAGGCATGCCTGGGTAGGCAAAAAAATGAACTTGATTTAGAGATAAGGACTACTAACAACGAACATGCTCAAAGGAAGTACATTAGTGCGGAGCAAGCGTTAATGCAAGATGTCAGTCTATTGAGCTTCGACTACACCATTAGACCATCAAAGCGAGCGGTTAAGGAAGAAGTTAAGATAATTGATTCTAGAACTGTAGAAAGTTTAAGGAACATCGCTGACGAAAATTCGATTGATCTCAAAACATTCTTTTCGGCTGCTGTTGTGTCGTTAGCTTGCAAGCTAAGGCAGCCGGCATATCAGGTAGTTAATGGCCGGGATTTTTTGATTCCAGGTATTCAAGAAGCAATGGGGATGTACTGGTATTTCCTGCGACTTGATTTTGAGGATGGGGAATTCGATATCTGGAGCTTAGCCAAAAATATATATAATAAATTGCATTTCATGCCAGCTGACTTTCGGCAGCGTTTTATTGAACAATTCGCAGACATTGGTTATGAGGGGGTGTCAATAAATTACATTCCAGCCAAAGTACTAAAGGGTATAGTGGGTAACATCCCTGAAATAATATGTAGCAGGGACCTTTTACACTTTAGGTATCAGTTAGAAGTCATTGAGAAGAATGATAATACTCTTCAAGTGAAATGGACAACATTAATCTATCTCGAGGATGGCGCAGCAGATGCCCTGGAGAGTTCAGGCATGAATTTGAATGCGATTTTGTCATTGATTTGCGAGCCACAAACAGAGTCATGAACAAATCGATTCGTATCATAAAACCGTCCAATTAGATGATTAGTTAGCTATGGATGGAGATATCATCAGCAAGACTGGATACGAATATTTGCTAGATTGGTCTGTTTCTGGGTTAAACGCGATTCAAGAGAACTTGATCGAGTTCGGGATTTGCCGATTAAGAGGATTCTTAACTGACGAGAATTCCTGTCAGCAGCTTTTAAGTTTGCTGAACAATGATTTAATCGAAAATGTGTTTTGGTCGACTCCTCGAGCCAGAGTTTCCGACAAAACCTTTACTTCCACTGAGTATTCGTCTAAACAAGAGATCCTTTTGCATAGTGAAATGGCTTACCATGATAACTATCCTAGGCTACTTTGCTTTCATGCTCTTCGATGCGCAAGCTCGGGCGGACAAACAACAGTGTCGAATTTAGATGCGCTATCGTCTGACATATCCGATATCGTTGATGATATTGACGGGCGCGGAATAAAATATGTACGAGTTTTCCGTGATGGCATCGATGTTCCAATTATGCAGGCGTTCCAAGCTAATTCAATGGATGACATTTCTCAAGAGGTTGCACTAAGGAATGCTAACATTGAGTATAATCTCGATGGTTCGATTGCTATTACCTTTGAGAGGAGTGGGGTAGTTACTGATGAGTGTACTAACGGCTTACTGTGGTTTAACCAATTGCAATTATTTCACCCGGCGGGATTGCCTAGTGAGGCGAGAAAGTCAATGACCGCACTGTTCGCTGCTAATGGCCTCCCTCGGCAAGCATACTACGGAGATGGAAGTGTTATTTCAGATTCAGTTGTTTTGAGGATAATTAGGGCATTTAATAGACGAAGAGAGTGCCTTCAATGGAAAGAAGGGGACGTACTATTGTTAGATAATTTGCGGTTTGCTCATGGTCGATTACCCTACGCGGGCGAAAGAAAATTGTATGTGACAATGGCAATGCCGGAGTCACGCAGGGTGAGACGAAAACTGTCATTTAACTAATCCCAATTGCGGTGAAAATGCAACCTAGCCTGGCTGCCAAAAAAGTCGTCATCCGTGCATTGAAAAAAAGGTTGCTACCCATTTCTAATCCCTCCATTTTCCACTGAGTACACAAGAAGAAATTGCTATGCCACTTACATTAGTTGTCGCGGCGGAATTCCTCAAATGTCCGCGCGAGGGCGTTCGTTGTTGTAAGGTCACAACCATTTAGTTGCCAACCATTGGCGCGTGCCCTACTGAGTCAAACACATGCATGTCCAGCCATTCGTGGCGTGCCGTTCGATTGGATCGCTTAATGTATGTGAGTGTGAATCAGGTTGCTGTTGGGCCTGATTAGGATTAAGATTCAAAAAGATCCAACTCCTAGCATTTTAACAAAGTGCTTTCTTTCCCCTTTATATGGGTTCCTGCCATGAGCTATTTTCGTATTGTCAATAATAAGTAGATCGCCGACATCCCAATTAATCGCATATTCGTGTTCTTTATAGGCATTTAGTAATGTAGCAATAAGCTTCTCTTCAATTTCCTCACCATTTCCAAGAGAGCTGTTTCGTAGCTTCGGTATTAAGCGTTGTCTTGTAAGGGCTCGAATTCGTTCAGGCAGGGCGGCTGGGTGCCAATGTAGAATTTGGTTAAACCACACGGATTTGTTTCCATGCATAATAAACGCCGGCCTAGTACAGGTAATAGAAATCACACTATTTTTATTCTCTAATTGTTCGTTGAAAAATATTGCTTTTTCTTTTGCCTCCAGCCAATTCGATGTGCTGTAAACCTCCTTCCAACTTCTGCCGACATTTGTGTGAAAAAATCTCGTGTAGGTTACGCCATTGTCTTCAAATGCATGGCGAGCTTTACTATCTACGGCAGAGTAAATTAAATGCCCATCTGCTATTACTGTATGGCCACCAGAAGAAGCCGGCGAAGCGGAACAGAAAGCTATATATTTTGGCCAGGTTTGATTAAAACTGTTCTCGTGATGCCAAAGAAGCTTCTCACTAGGCGCATAATTAATTGTTTGATATATATTTCTGTTCTGATCCGCGATTGGGTGTTCCCCCGTACTAAATACGCTAAGGCCCGGCAGTATCAACTGACACGCATCACTCAATTCCTTCGGGCCAGAAATATTTGAGTTCTTGATCAGTAATGCCGCTTTGGTGGCTGCCAGTCTAGACAGCAGAGTTATGGTGGCCGGTGTCCATTTTTCAATCTGAGTAATCGTTCTGAATCTCGCTGTTACAGGGGCAAAGTGACTATTATGATAATCCAGAGGCATTTTTTCAATATGCAGATCTGATGCATTGAAAGTACCATTCACACGGGCAGCTCCTTAGTAGCAATTTCCTGAAGCAATGTTTGGGCGCAATGTTCGTTTATTATGTCGCTATTCCAAGCGAGTTCTAGAGCAGTATTGCTCTCAGAATCCCTAACAAATAGAGTGATGTCATTCTCTGGAAGCCCTTGGGGTAAAGCAGTATATTCTGCGATTTCCCCATCGAATTTCAAAATTGGGTATGCTTCCTTTTGATAGACCATCTTGAAAAAGAAGAAAGGTTGATAGGGGTCGTACACTGCGTCGCGTGGAACAGTATAGACTTCCTTCAGCGGAACAGCGCAGAACTCAAGAACTTCCGCAATTTTTGCTGTGGCAAATTCTGCATTTCTAGGATTACCTTCTTCACCTGTCAAATCAATCGGCAAAGTATTTACGTAAGGACCAATAGCATTTCGATCTGTTACGGAGCGGCAATCAAAGTCTATGCCAATAGTGTTGCAACAATCCAACCCAAGTTTAGACATTGCGACATGGTAGCGGGATAGCCAATAACCTAGCCTGCTACTTTTGGCAGGCAGGTGCTTGGAATGAATACGTTCCACAACAGAACTAGTTCGGAAAATAGTCGAATTTCTAAATCTACCTTGTAATTGTCTGCGAGGTAGCTTGAAGTCAATCCAATATTTTTTAGCTAGCAGAGAAACCTTAGAGTCTGGTCTCTCTCCGAGGGAAAATCTATTTGAAGAGTTTCTTGTTGTGAACTCCTCGCTTTCATAGAACCGCGCGAGGTCTTTGAGGATTAGAACAATGCTTTTCCGATCTACTATCGCATGGTGAACTGAGAGTCGAATTCTCGCTTTGCTTCGTTCTTGAACCAATGCCAACCGTAATAACCTATCGGAGTTTGTGATCTTCTTTAGAGAACTGTTTTCCGAAGATGATATTTGATTGATATTCGATATTTGAAACTCGCCTGGCGGATAGAATAATGGGAATATTCTTAACTCTGAGTGATTGTGCTCTTCGTATCTAGAGCACAGAATGCTATTTTCAGACAATATTCGAATCATCGCATTCCGTATCTTCCGCTCATCTAGATTCCTGGAGATTAAGAATTCTATAGTTAGCCAAAACTTCGAGTGCTCGCCGCTAGCAAGTTTTTCTGATATCCAAAGGTCATTCTGAAACTGCGTTGCAGCCCGCGACAGTTTTTTAGTATTCTCCGATGATTCAGTGGGGGTGGCCTCGCTAAGCAGCAGCGCTGGGTTGCATTTGGCGGACTTTAGTTCCGATGAAAAGCTGCTAAAAGTAGAATTCTCCAGAAACTGCGCTGGAGACATTAGAACACCGAACCTTTCTTTAACGGAAGCGAGTAAGCTGAGCATCGAGAGGCTATCGCCTCCACTCTGAAAAAAATCTATATCATTGTCATCTAGATTGCATTCATTTGACCAGACATCCAATCCAGTGTGCTTAATCCACAACTGCGTCAGACAGTTCTGCTTTTTTGTAACCCCTTTTATCTGCGATTCTTTGAATATTTTATTTATGACAGGAACATCTAGCTTCCCTGAGTCATTCAGAGGTATTTCCGCTATTACTAGCAATTCAAAGGGAAGTTCGGGAATTAGTGAAGCAATCGATTGACGAATATTGTACTGAGCCGATGTTCCGGAAGCATTGAAGCGATCAACGCAGATACATAAGATCGGGCTGCCGTCTAGACGTGTGGAGAATATAGCAGCAACTGACTCGATCCCGGTTCTATTAGAAATCGAACGTTGTAACTCAAGAATATCAACCTGGACGCCAAGGATCTTGACAAGATTGTCCTTTCTTCCCCTATACTGAAGCTCTCCGCTAGAACTGAGTGCGAAAAGATCTCCAGTATGTAAGGACCTACCTTCAGTGGAGTTGGTAAAGGCGTAGTAATCTTGCCGTAAACTAAAGACTTTATCGCCAGCATTAAACCCGGCGACTCGGAGTTCGCCGACGCCTTTTCTTAAATCCTTTACATTTGCTTTGAAGGGATCGAATGGCAGAGCTAGCGGAAGTGTTTTTTCTCTCTCGTCGCTTAGACTTAGTTGCTTCGCACACACAGCACCACCAGATTCAGTCTGACCGTAAAGGTGAAATATGTCATGGGGTAATTCGAAAACACGTCTCCATCTACTCAAAACCATTGGTGTTAATTCTTCGCTAGCGACTAATAACCTCTTTATGGCCATATTAGTGAACTTAATTGCAGACATATCGCAGTAATCTAGAATCATTCTTATGAGACTGGGGGTAAAATCTAGAGATTCTATTCGTTGATTCTGGAGCAGGTCGATTACGTCGTCCACAAGTAGTTTTGTACTACTGCCTTTTGCAATAACTATCGATGCACCTCCAAAAAGTGGAACAAAAAGCTGTCGGATACTTGATGAGAATCCAAACGACGCAGTATGCAGAGCTGTGTCGCCTCGCTCTATACCAATGATCTGTGAGAGCCCGTTAATAACGTTGCTTGCCGTTTGGTGTGTGATAGCGACTAGTTTAGGGGTGGACGTTGTACCAGATGTCTGCATCACATAGGCGTGATAGGGCATTGTTCTCAACAAAACATTACCAGATGCGCTCTTTTCTTCAATCGATACTTGGTCAACCCAGCTTGAATCGTCACGCAATTTAATGACGAATCGCGCATCTAGATGTTTGGCTATGCTATCAATAACCTCACTACTTTTGCCTTGACAAGGCACATAAACACCTCCAGATTTCCAGATTCCTAAAATAAGAGGTAGCCAAATTGAGCAGCGCTTGCCGCAAATTACAACTGCATCGCCAGGTGTCAAGCCGCGTGCACGGAGGTCATTGGCGATTTCAATGGCAAATTCGTCTACTTCTAAAAATGAAGCATGTGAATTACTCGATATGGAAATAGCGGGACGAGCGTGATACTCGAGAACAGAGCTGCACCACGCTTCGTCTAGGCTTAAACTTCTGGAAGTAACGGGTTGTTCCATGAATACTAGCTAAGAAAGTTGGGCTGATACTGTGGTGGTGGTCCTTCATTTAAAGGTTTAGGTTGATCACTACTCCACCTAACAATTTTTTTTAATCGGAGTTCGAGGGCCATGTCGACCATGCTTAACGGTGGCATGTCGAGAATTGCAGAAATCTCTGCAAGTGTTGCCGAGCCGTTCATATTCGAGATGAATTTATCCGCGAGCCAACACCGCTCCTTAGCATCGGCTTCCTTGAAGGCTGGATGAAATTTCTCCAGTGACGACATGACATGCTCGTCAAATTTTCCTGATAAGTCTAACGATACTAGCGAGAAATCCAGATGATCTGGTGCGGGAATCTCGAATTGACCAATAAATATTCTATCAAGTCGTGCACCAAACAAGCATTCGATCGCATCGCTCGGAGTTTCAACGATCGGCATGCCTCTTAAATTAAAAGAGGTGTTTAGTACTAATGGTATTCCGGTTCTAACTCCAAATTTCTCAATCAATTTGCGGAAGGGAGTGTCACTTTCTTCGTCGACCGTTTGAAGTCTGCAGGTAGTGTCTACATGTACTATCTGGCTGATGCTGTCCGCTTTATCCTGACGTACCTTGCATACCATAAGCATGAAAGGACTGAGCAATTCTGGCATGATAAACCAAGAGGAGGCATCTTCCTCCAGAATGGAAGCGGCAAAAGGACGAAATGCTTCTCGAAATTTCACTCTACTATTCAATCTGTCTTTCATCCCCTTGACGCCTGGATGAGCTAAAATTGATCTAGCTCCAAGTGATCTTGGTCCAAATTCGCTACGATCCTGGAACCAGCCAATTATTTCACCACGAGAAATTGCTAATGCAGCAGCGGCAGCCACTGAGTCGGTAGAACCGTGATCCACTGAGTGTAAGCAGAATTTTCTTGTTAATTTGTCGATATCTAGCCCCTTTAATCTAGGGGGGCCAAAGTACACGTCTTTCAAGCGACGAGTCTTAACAAATCTCTGTGGCGTGTCTAGCAGATTGTGATGTGCAAATAGTGCCGAGCCAATCGCATTTCCATCGTCCGTCGCGGCAGGAAAGACAAACATGTCATCTACATCACATTCCATTTTTATTCTCGTGTTAGTTACAGAATTGAGAAAGCAGCCTCCAGATAACACTAGATTCTTAGAGTTTGTCCTCTCTAATAAAGTTTGTACTAAGAAAATACAAGCATTCTCAAATTCCATCTGTATCTGAGCTGCCAAATTAGCAGCCCCTAATCGCTGCAAGTTGTCGGATATCGAATGGCTGACTCGATATCCGCTCGCGGCTTTGGAAAGAAGTCCAAGCTGCTCTAGTTGCTCCGTCGCGTGTTTGTAGCATATTTCTCCATTGTTAATGGCAATGAAAATAGCGTGTTTGGAGAACGGCTGGCCGAACGAAGCCAAACCCATTGTCTTCCCAGCATCATCATAGTTGGTGTTTTTCTCTCTGAAGCCAAGAATAATGGTAATTACTCTGTATAGTTCACCTATGCCACTCAACACCTTCGGAAAATACATGACACTACGTTCTAGCTTGCCCGCTATTCTCCATTGCTCCTTTTGATTTCTAAAAATCAGCTTGTAACCATTTGACAAGCTAAAAAAGAACCCAGACTCCTGTTCTCTGCCGTTAACTAGCCGTGAGCCGTATGCATCTATGACCAATGCAGCGGCGTTATCGAACCCTGAGCTATAAAATGCCGCACTCGCATGTGCTAGGTGATGCCCTGGGTGAGGAAGGCTTAAGCGTTTTGCACCCGTGGTCAGCAATCCAAGAATAGATAACAAATAATCCTCATCATGCTGATCTCGAGATTCAGTAGAGCTTGCGATCCAATAGTCAATGTCTGATGACGTTAAACCGCTAGAATCAAGAATTTCACATGTTAGGTCGGACATTTTGGCGGCATACAGGTGCTGCGCGACCGTGCCGCGTTTAACTCTCGTAGTTCGTTCTAGAGCAAGAGCAGATATAATGCGCCCATCTTCAATTAGTGCAGCGCTGCTATCGTGACTTAAATTGAATCCCATTATGCGAACGGTCACTATGTCTCCCTACAAATCATGCGACCCGACAGACTTGTTGCGATTTAGTAGTGAAATATGCACTCATTTACAATAATTTACAAATAGTCAAGTTGTATAATGAAATACTGCTGCAGACTAACTGAATGGATAATACATAATTGAATAGCATATTGGAAGAAGTAGAAATCAGAGCTAGAACCTGGCCGAGCTCACTGCTATTCGTCGATAGAAAGATTGATGTATCGCGAAGCGAGTTCAGTGAATATTGCTCTTACTTGAAATCTATATTTAGCTCGTTAGGCGTAAGTAAGGGAGACAGGATCGGGGTTGTTCTCCCTCAATCTTCAGAGTTCGTTGCTTGCATGTTATCCTGTTGGAGTCTGGGCGCCTCTTACGTACCTATAGACTCTGAAGAGCCGAACGATCGAATAGAGTCAAAAGTAGAAAGTGTCGGTATCAGGTTTATAGTTTCGCTTTCAGAAACGCTATCCTTGCTTGGATTGAGGCATGACACGATAGATTCATTGGTCTTTGGCAACTCACTGGGCGTTGCCCGCGTTCGAAGTGAGTTGCTCTACAAAAAAATTTCTAGATGGGAAGATGAAGCGTATGCGATGTTTACTTCTGGAACAAGCGGATATCCGAAAGCTGTAAGCATTAGTCATTCTTCGTTACTAGAGTACCTTGCCGCAATAAGACAGTACTATAGAATTCCGGAGACAGGTTTCCATGTTGCTATGCAGCTGCCAGTTACATTTGATGCTGCATTAACTTCAATATTGATACCTATCGTTTCGAATAATATTGGTCACATATTTGAAACGAACGATTCCAAAACTGCGAGTCTGGCAGATTTTATGGAAAATCAGGGTTCACCTCTGTTAGTAAAGACGACACCCAGCCAACTTAGATTGCTGAATGATATTTGGCAAACAAGAACATCGCCGAGTATATCCGGGATCGTGATAGTTGGTGGGGAACAGCTAGACTTTATCGATCTGAAATATTTTAGAGATAACAAAAATATCTCTGTCATTAACGAATATGGCCCCACAGAAGCAACTGTGGGCTGTCTGTTTTACGAAATTAAATCAGCGGACCCTGAGAGTGGTCCTGTTCCAATAGGAAAACCTTTTGACAATATCACTCTGTTAGTATCAAAGGAAAAGAACACGCAGATCGTTGGTGAACTTCAGATTGGAGGGAGTTGTGTTGCAAATGGTTATGTAAACGGCCCAAGCGAACCAAAATTCTATTCAATTGACGGTGTTCGCTTTTATGCCTCCGGTGATCTAGTTACAGTTGCCGAAGATCGGCAGTATTATTATCGCGGCAGAATTGATGACCAAGTCAAAATTAATGGCCACAGAATAGAGATGTTAGAAATAGAGGCTGTTATGCGCAAGTTATCCTTCGGCGATTCTGTAGCGGTTTGCATTGTGGACGGACAGCTTTTTGGTGCAGTCGATAAAAAACGTATGAGGCATTCGAAAGAGTTAGATACGTTCTACAGCCAACTGCGCCGGTCCTTGCCGGGGTACATGTTACCAGCTGCTATAGTCGTCACTAGAATTCCAATTACAAACAGTGGGAAAGTTGACAGGGGTGCTCTCCGAGAACTTGTAAGGCTTGAACTCAAGGAGCAATCGAATGCCCTGAGTTTTGGATCTTCTCTGAAAGGTCGGATCGATATAGAACAATTATGGCTGAGATTGCTAGATATTAGTGAGATAAGTTCGGAGACTGATTTCTTTAGTTCTGGTGGAGATTCTATTTTGGCATTGCAGCTTGTAGGAACTTTGTCTGAGCTGATTGGTGATGAAATACCAGTGTCACTATTATTTGACTTTCCGAAATACTTGGATTTTTGTAGTGAGCTAGATGACAGAAAGCTATTCAATTTGAGATTGGATCAGACGGAGGATGCAACGGACGAATCTTATAATGGACATATAAGGATCGTGTCCCCGTTACAGAAATCCATATTTGCAGCAGAAGTATTGTCGAAAGATACCGCCTACAATGTATCAAGTGCCGTAGAGGTTTACATAGAATACGAATGGAGCATGTTGAGTAAAGCGATACTTATGAGTATAGGTAGCCATGAGTGCCTTGCATGGAAGTTTAAGCTCGACGCTGAGTTGGGCATAAGCGCCACAGTTCCTAACACTATAATGCCTATAAACGTAATCAGCATAGATATGCGGGATTTAGATACCAATTCTAGGCAATATGATGTTTCCAATCGACTTAAGAATGAGCGCTTAAAGTCGTATGCTTTGCTCGATGGGCAACAAGGGGTGGGCGCTTTGGTGCTTCGTACTTCAGAGAAATGTGGCGTCTGTGTTATAAACGCACATCATGTTCTGGTCGACGAATTGTCGATTGAATTGATCTGGAAGGAAGTAGCCAAATTAGTGAGTGAGCCATCTGCCAATATCGAAATTGATAGAAATTACGATGTATGGAGTCGGCAGGTGAATCGTCCAGAAAGAATAGAGCGATCAAAGAGAGTTGCCCGAGAGCTGGCGGAAAGAATCAGAATGGATAAGTTTTGCTTGCCCTATCCCAAGGAACGTATTAACGCGAATGCGTTCAAACCGGATAATATAAAGTTTTCGGTTAATGTCAGCGCTCGTCTTGGTAAGGAAATTTGTTGCATTGCGGGCGAAATCTCTACTACACCTAATGTCTTATATGGAGCTTTTGCTGCTAGAGCGATAGCACTTGCTTTGGCAGTGGAGAGATTCGTTGTTCATATGCCGATGACATTGCGGCGCAAGAAGATTGACTATTCATCTGTAGGTTGCTACGTGAATAGAGTCCCAATTCTCGTAAATTACGAACAAATAGAGCCAAGCTTCGAAATGATAATTCGAGCTTGGGCCAATGAGCTATCATATTCGTCAGATAGATCTGATCTAGATCTGTCTGAATTTGATAAGCTTTTGAACGAATCAAGTGTAGATTGGCCTGGATCCAGCAAAGTAGATTTTGTATTTGAAAAGTCTATGAAAATAGAAGAAACTGGAATAGAGCTTCAGTTTCTTCCTCAAATGTACTCGCCAATGAAAAGCGAATATGAGTTTCATTTTAACGCGAATGAAGCCGGAGAGGAATCGATCGCTACATTTGGCTGTTGTTCGTCGGTAAGCAATCGTTTGACGTTGCAGAAAATGGCAAGCGGATTCATGAGCCTTGTTGAGAAGTGCGTTACCGATTATGGCGATAATTCTCTTGCCGCAGAATATTTCACATCCCAGCGATTGAGTTCAATGGGTAAAGAGGCGGAGAATGTACCTTCATACCTAGGTGAGGATGACGAATTACTTAATGGTGGTCATCTGAGTCAAGGTATGAATAAAGTGTTGCCAAAGGTAATCGCTACCCTAGAAAATATTTTAGGTTCTTCTCTAGAACAGAGGAGTAATATATTCGAGAATGGCGCTCGGAGTATTGATTTATTTCGAATCGCCGCAACTTTGAATATAGCGTTCGATGTTAATTTGAAGCCAGTTGATGTGTTTGATTTTCCAACACCACATGATCTTTCGGAACTGGTTCTTGCGAAGCAAATGATAGGTAATTGACTATAACACAAAATATAGCGAACTTCAGAGATAAAACGATGATGATTTCGAAGAAGCATTCTAGCCTTCACGCACATTTGATGGAGTATGCTAGACAGAGTTCTATTGCAGAGAGTTTCAGTCATGTTTCTGTTAAACACATTATGGCTAAGGTGCAGAACTCCGTCGTCGAGTCTGAGCCATTTCCTCACCTAGTAATTGATGATTTTTTACCTGAGGGGTTGTTCGCTAGAGCAGAATTTTCTTGGCCAGACTCACAGCTATTTGCAGAGGTGGATCTTGGGGAGGGAAAGAGTGCCGGTTATGTTGGTACTAGAAAAGCAATACTTATTTCAGATTGGCCGCGAACTACCGACTTACCCGAAGTTGGTACTCCTTGGAAACGCGTAGCGAACACGCTTCAATCAGCTGAGTTGTCTGAGTGTCTTTTTTCTTATTTCGCTGAACAGACCAACAAGGGTCTGGAAAAGGTTGACCAAAACCAAAATTCGTTTCCCGGATATCGAGCCTATTTATGTCGAGACAAAGGTTTGGGCGATGGATTAGGCGCTCACATAGACGCCCTGCGGAAAATTCTTACGGTTGTGTTGTATGTATCTCTTCGAGGGGAAACAAATGCTGAAAGCTCCCGAAATTGGGGGACAACGCTTTATAGCAAGAGTGCATCTAAAATTACACCTCTCTCTTTTGAGCCCAACAGTAAATATGTCCCGGCTCGCCAAATTGAATTTAGGCCTAACAGGGCATTCATTATGCCTAATAGCCCAGTTTCATTGCATGGTGTTGTGGGCGGTCAACATTCAGTAGAGCGCAGAACAGCGATGTTCGGATACTGGCTATTTGACAATGAAACTATGGATAAAACTTGAGAAGTGGCCGTAGTTTAAGCGTAGACTATCAGCGATGAGCGCCCTTAGCAATGAATCAGGATTAGTCTATAGATAGCGTATGCCAATAGACGTCTGCAACAAACTGGCAATTGTCGCCATAGCTAAGAATGAGACTCCCTATCTTGTGGAATGGATAGCGTATCAGCTAGTAATGGGGGCCGATCATATTTATTTATATAATAATGGGCACGACGAATTAGGCGAGTCAATTCTGGGTACATTGAATCAAGTTGGTATGATAGATGCTATCAGATGGACTGGAGATTTCCCTCATGGTCCTCAGGTTCCGGCATACAACCATGCTCTAAGGCAGTACGGCGAAAAGTTCGATTGGATGGCTTTCGTTGACTTGGATGAATTTATTGTTCCTCTAAAGCACTCTAGTCTAAAAAGCTTTCTTGGGGGAAAAACTGATGTTGATGCCATTTGGGTGCCTTGGCTAATATTTGGTTCTGCGGGTCAACATGAGTATTCCGCTAATCTAATGATAGAGAGGTTTGAACGAAGAGAGTTTATGAGCCCAGAGACCCTTACTCCTATTAAATCGATTGTAAGGCCTGGCGCTTCACTTAAAGCGGGTGTGCATGTACATGAACTAAGAACAGCCTGTTATGAAAATCCAAAAGGAAATCGAGATTATATAAGGGATCCTACTGGTGCATACAGAGCGTCCCAATTGGCAGATGGCTTCGACATATTGAGAATACATCACTATATGACCAAGTCACAGAATGAATGGAGGCTAAAGGTGGAGCGTGGACGAGCGGATAGGGGAGGGCGAGACATTTCTTCTATGAGGTCCCTTGAAGAATTTCCAGAGTGGGATAGAAATGAGGTGTTCGATAGAAGTGCACAAAAATTTCGTAAAAGATTGAAAGAGCAAATATCGAAAATATTGAATGTTTTGGAAAACGAGAGTATCAAATACTAGCTTTTTAAAAGCGGATCTGACAAAGCTGCCAATGCTTTCTAATACATCATCCCAAGCTATATTAGTCGAAACTATAGCATGTGCTAGCAACGACGTGAATATGTATTAAATCTACCGATTTAAAAATGTAGGGCAAAAAAAAGCCCCGCGGGTTTGCCACGGGGCTTTCGACGTTACTTTTTCCAATCCTTCATTCGATAGCTTTTCCCTTCAACGACAACAGTTTCAGCATGGTGCAGGAGCCGGTCCAGCAGAGCGGATGTAAGGGTGGCGTCGTTGCTGAAGATTTCAGGCCAGTCTTTATAGGCCCGATTGCAGGACAAAATGATGGCGCCGCGTTCGTAGGTAAGCGTCTGGCAAATTCATCTTGTTCCTCTCTACATTGTTCATGACTGCTAAATTGGACAAAGGACGGCAGCCTTCTATCGCGGTTGAGTTCACTGAAGTGGACCCCTTTGTCGAGACAATAATCCAATAATTTAAGATATATATTCTTTGAGCCTGTGTACCCTGTGGGCGATAGGCTCAAGAGTGTGGGTGAGCTGTGGGCAACGGCTTTTTGTTGTCCATAGTTCATCCACACGTCTCTGCTTGAGCCGGTCCGACGTAGTCGGAATCGTCCACAAGTACACAGGCCTCGAGCCG
>RCMY010001250.1_pt1 | contig 24225 bp, 19 predicted proteins | sample 2041341 | NCBI WGS metagenome assembly RCMY01 (sample SAMN09708234, study PRJNA481090) | Marine sediment metagenome, whole genome shotgun sequencing project.
GCGACTTTTCGCGCGTGCTGCTACTGCCGGAGATCAGCGTCACTGCGCAGCCCAAAACGTTGCTGGTGCCACATATGCGGTTTACTGCAGGCCAACGGGTGCAAATACTGCAGGACGACAGCATCGTCACGGTTAAATTACAAAAACAGCTAACCCATACCGGCGCCTACGCTCAGTTTACTTATCACGTATTTGATGCCGCTAACGATGCGAACATAAGCTTGGCCGCCAACGATCAAAGCAAGTTTGATTCACTGTGGGCAAATTTATAGCTTGCCGACCAACCAAACACCGTCTTGTAACCAAAGAGTCATGAATGATTTATCGCTAACAATGGACACCAATATATTACGCATATTACTGTCGAGCGATGCACGCGATGCAGCAGAGCGAGTGAATCGCCTGTTCCGCAACGCCAGCATTGCGACCCAAACCCATCGTATTACCTCCATCGAGGATTTAACGGAGTGCCTGCGCGAGCAACGCTGGGACCTGGCGCTGTTTGAAGATTACAATCTCGAACTCGATATTGACGCAGTGATGGACTGTTACCGGCAGCAGGAAACAGATACACCGGTCGTATTACTGACTGAAAAGCTTACCACCGAAGGCATTGTGGACGGCCTGAAGAAAGGCGCGCAGGACGTGGTACTGGCGACCTTAGACGAACACCTGCTGCATGTTGCCAGACGCGAAGCAGCGCACGTGGGGCTGCGCCGCAAACAAGTCGACCTGGAACAAAGCCTGGCAGAGGTTAGCGGCCGCTTTGAGCTGTTGATGGCGCAAGCCGACGACGCCGTTGCCTATATGATCGACGGCATGCACATCGACGTGAACGAAGCTTATGCCGAAATGTTTGGCTATGACGACGTTGACGAATTGCTGGGCATACCCGTTATTGACCTGATCGGTACTGACGATCAAGACAAATTCAAAATGTTTCTGCGCCACTACGACGCCGCCGACGTGCAGGAGCTGGCGTTTACCGGCATCGCCGCCGATGGCAGCGAGTTTGCCGCGCAAATGCGCTTTGCGCCAGCAAGCTTTGACGGTGAGGAATGCACGCAGGCAATTTTACGCAAAACGGTGACTACGCCGGCCGCTTCACTGGGTGCCGTCGATGCCAATATTGACCCGGTAACGCAGTTATACAATCGTTATCATTTTGTCGACGCGCTTGATGAGTTCCTGGTAAACAATAAAACAGACAACGCCACCAGCCTGCTCTATGTTGGCATGAATGAATATGCCGCATTGAAAAGCCGCATGGGCTTGTCGGGCAGCAACATCGTGCGGCACGCGTTGGCCGAGTTGCTAAAAGAACAGTTTGGCGGCAATGACAATTTCTTGCTGGCACACTACGGTGAAGACAGCTTTACTATTTTGATGCGCGACCAAAACGCCGATGTCGCGCTGGCAGCGGCCAGCGATGTATGCCTGCTGATCGCAAAACAAATGATAGAGATTGAGCATGAAACGGTGCAGTGCAGTTGTAGCGTTGGCGTCGTTGACTTGAACTCAGCCGAGTTTGCCAGCACCAGCAACATTATGGACGTGGCATTCTTCGCACTTGAAGAAGCCCGCCAGCAGTATCGCACCGACGCACCGGAAGCTGCGGTAAAACTGTATCACCCGGTAACTGACGGCGACGTGGAAGCCCGCTTTAATGTCGAAGAAATAATCGAGCAGGACCAGCTGCGCATGATGTTTCAGCCTATCATTAACATGCGTGGTAAAACCTCTGAGCACTATGAGGTGACCTTGCGTCTGTTCGATGCCGAAGGCGAGGAAGCCCCAATTGATGCCTTAATGCAATCAATCAACCAACAGCTTGGCGACACAACGTTAGACAAGTGGCTGGTAGTCGAGGCAACCAAGAAACTAAAAGAGCAACGTGAAGCGGACAAAGACACGCGCCTGCTGGTCAACCTTACCCAAAACAGTTTGTTAGATGAAGAGTTCAGCAACTGGCTGGGCGTGGCACTCAAAGCCGCACAATTGGAAGGCGATACGCTGATCTTTCAGTACCAGGAGACTACCCTCACCCACTATTTAAAACAGGCAGTGCGCTTTAACGAAGAACTGCAAACGCTGAACTGCCGCATGGCCGTGTCGCATTTCGGTCGCTCGCTGGAATCTTTCAAAACACTGGAACGTTTGCAAGTGGAATTTGTTGCGGTCGACGGCTCCTACACGGTAGAACTACAGAAAAGCCCGAACAACTCCGAAGACCTGCGCAACCTCCTCATGCGCCTTAACGAAGGCGCGGCACATTCCATCGTACCCTACGTTGAGAACGCCGCCACCCTGGCCAGCCTATGGCAAATGAACGTGCACTATATTCAGGGGCGTTATTTGCAATCGCCGGCTGAGGCTATGGATTATGAGTTTGCGGATATGGCTTAAGGTGGAACTACTTATTAAGCGTCTTGACTATCGCTATACCCGATCAAATACAAAATACCGTCCAGCCCCAGCGTCGATATCGCATGTTTTGCCGACTGCCGCACGATGGGCTTAGCGCGGAACGCAATCCCCAGCCCCGCAATGCCCAACATAGGTAAATCGTTAGCGCCGTCGCCGACGGCAATCACCTGTTCGAGACTGATGTGTTCCTGTTGTGCTAGCTCACGCAATAACTGCGCCTTGCGCTCGCCGTCAACCACATCTCCCTGCACGCGGCCGGTGATGACGCCCCCCTCTACTTCAAGTTGGTTGGCAAACACAAAATCGATACCGAGCCGCTGCTGTAAATAGCGGCCGAAATACTCGAAGCCGCCGGATATAATCGCGGTGCGATAGCCCAAACGCTTTAGTGTGGCGACCAGTCGCTCGGCACCTTCGGTGAGCGGCAGGTTTTCGGCAATATGCTGCAACACGTCAGCATCCAGCCCCTTCAGCAGCGCGATTCGCTGCGCGAAACTGGCTTTGAAATCTAGCTCTCCCCGCATCGCCCGCTCAGTAATCGCAGCCACTTGTTCGCCTACGCCAGCGGCTTTGGCCAGCTCATCTATCACTTCGGTTTCAATCAGCGTTGAGTCCATATCGAACGCCACCAGGCGCCGATTGCGGCGAAACATCGTGTCTTCCTGGTAGGCGATGTCAACGTCCAGCTCGCTGGCCAAATGCAGTAACTCGCGGCGCACGCTGGCAGCGTCGGTTAGTGCACCGCGTACTGAAAATTCTACGCAGGCCATGCTTCGTTCTGGCAACTCGCCGAGCGGCAGGCGGCCCGAAAGACGGCTAATTTTGTCGATATTGAGCGCATTACTCGCGACTACCGACGTGATGCGCGCAATCTGCAGGGCTGAGATCTTACGCGCCAACAGCGTGATGATATGGCGTGGCTTGCCCTGTTCGCCAACCCACTCGTTGTAGTGAGCCGGGCTTATGGGTGTCAGACTAGCGCTGAGGCCAAGCTCCTCTAATTTGCCCTGCAGCTCTTGCAACAGCGGCGTATCGACATCGATATTTGCTACTTCAGCTGCTACTTCCGCCAAGATGCCGAGCGCCAGGTTGTCATGAATGACCGCCTGACCAATATCCAGAATCTGCGCCGAGTGCGAGGCCAAGATCGCGGAAATAGCCGCCGTCAGCCCGGGCTTGTCTGCGCCGGTAATATTAATCAATAAAACGTGTTTCACTATACCTCGCGTGCAATATCGGGAGATGCCAACAATTTCACAGCATGAGAACCAGATGGTATTCGGATGGGATGCAAGTCCAGTATACTTCCACGCCCTATTATTAGTGACCACTACGCCCTATGCCGCCACCAGCCGACCGCTCGACCCGCATGATCGCCTGGGCTGTGATTGCGGCCGCGACGGCGGTCAGCGCTTACAGCATGTGGCAACAGCAGCAGTCAGAACAGCAGAATTTGCAGCCGGTGAGCCGCATTATAGCCCAGCAGCTGGCGGACGCGGCAGCGCCACTGGTGCTTGACGGCGACCAGCTTAGCTTGCAGGCACTGAGCGCTAAACTCAGTAACAGCCGGCAAATTCGCCATGTGGCAATATACGATCTCGATAACGATCTACTAGCCCAAAGCGGCAAACCGCGGCGGCGCAGCAGCGACGTGCGCGCCAATGCGACTATCACCTTACAAAATCAAGTGGTGGGTCACACACGGGTCGCGCTGCGCGGCGGCCAAAGCGGAGCCTTCTCGGCAACGCAAACACTGATACTACTCTGCCTGGGCAGCTCCTTCGTGTGCCTGCTGCTGTTGACACGCCGAGCACCTAAGCAGGCGCTGATTGAGCCTGGCGAGGCGGCTGTTGCAGATCAGCCAATGGCTGTTGGTAACGTTGAGCATGCCTTCGTGGCGATAGAGTTATTGCAATTCAAGCTACTACGCAGGCGCCTGAATGAAGACACCTTGTATGAATATATCGCGACATTTCAGCACTGGCTGCGCCAGGTCGCAGACCTGTACCAGGCTGAAATCTCGGTCGAGGACCGAGGTTTTACACTAACGTTGCAAGACCCAGACAGCGAAAATTTGGCGTCGCAGGCGGTGCAGTGCGCCTACACCATGAATGCAGTGCTAAACGATGCCAATCCACGGCGCAAACAAGCCGGTGAGTTGATGTTCGACATGCGCGTCGGTGTGCATTTGGCAACCCGGCGCAATGACGATGATGAGATACTGCAACAGCTCTACCTGCAGGAAGCTGAGCGCGCCGCCTGGCAGGCTTGCGAAGGTAAAGCCAGTAGCAGCATTAACCTGACAAATAGCATCACTGAACTACACTGCGCGCGCGCCATGCAGCTTGAAGAAAACAGCGGCGATTCGGTGCAGCTAATCGACCTGGTCGAGCCGGTCAAACGGCAACTCAGCGAGCAGATTCGCCACCTGTTACAAAATCCGCACGATCATCGAGACTCGACATCAACGTAGTCCACTTTTTGAAAACCGCGCGGTAGTTTGTTGCCACGCCGGCCGCGCTCGCCTTGGTAGTGCTCAAGATCAGCAAGTTTTAAATTAAGATGACGTTTGCCCGCATGCACGCGTAACACGTCCTTGTCATCGATTACCTTAAGCGCCAACACATACTCTTCGCGCGCCTGTAGCCTGGCGGTAGGAATGCCTATAATTTTATTGCCCTTGCCGCGTGTTAAGCTGGGCAGCTCAGCAACCGGGAATACCAGCAAGCGCCCCTCATTACTGATAGCTACCAACTTGTCTGCGTCTTTATCCTTTATTACCGCCGGCATCATCGAGCGCGCGCCTTTAGGCAAATTCAGCACCACTTTGCCACTGCGATTTTTTGTTTGCAGGTCGCCGAGCCGGGCTACGAATCCATAGCCAGCGTCAGAGGCGATAACGTACAAGTTGTCATCGTCGCCCATCATACCGCCAAAAAAGCTAGCACCCGACGGCGGATTAACGCGGCCACTTAACGGTTCGCCCTGTCCACGCGCCGAGGGTAAATTATGCGCTGCTACGGTGTAGGCTCGGCCGGTAGAGTCGAGCACAATCACTGGCTGGTTGCTACGACCGCGCACCGCAAACAGGAAGGCGTCGCCCGCTTTATAGCTCAAGCTGGAGGGGTCGACTTCATGACCTTTGGCGGCGCGAATCCAGCCTTTTTCCGACATCACCACGGTGACGGGTTCGGTGGTCAGTAATTCCATCGCACTGAAGGCCTTGGCTTCCGCGCGCTCAGCCAGCGGTGATCGGCGATCGTCACCGAACTCTTCGGCAACGGCCTGCAGCTCCTTCTTCAGCAGGGTTTTCATACGCGCCTTGGAGCCGAGAATTTTTTCTAGTTGATCGCGCTCAATGGCCAGCTCCTTTTGCTCGGCTTTGATCTTTATCTCTTCCAACTTGGCGAGCTGGCGCAGCTTGATTTCGAGAATCGCCTCAGCCTGCGTATCGCTAAGCTTGAAGCGCTGCATCATCACCTGTTTCGGTTTATCCTCGGTGCGGATGATGTGAATGACTTCGTCAATATTGAGAAAGGCAATCAACAAGCCTTCGAGAATATGTAGGCGTTTATTAATTTTCTCCAAACGGTGCTGCAGACGGCGGCGTACCGTGTCGGTACGAAAATCCAGCCATTCCTTGAGAATGGTAGGCAGATTTTTCACTGCAGGTCGGCCATCGACGCCGATCATGTTCATATTGATGCGGTAGCTCTTTTCCAGATCGGTAGTGGCAAACAAATGCGCCATCAACGCTTCGCTATCAATCCGGTTAGAGCGCGGCACAATAACCAGTCGCACCGGGTTTTCGTGGTCAGACTCATCGCGCAAATCGGCTACCATAGGCAGTTTTTTAGCCTGCATTTGCTGGGCGATTTGCTCCAGAATTTTAGCGCCTGAAGCCTGATGAGGCAGCGCCGTGACGACGATGTCACCTTGCTCTGGCTGATAAATCGCACGCATTTTCAGGCTGCCCTTGCCAGTTTCGTACATCTGCAGAATTTCCCGGCGCGGCGTAATGATCTCGGCCTCGGTGGGGAAATCTGGTGCCAGCACATGCTCGCCCAGCTGCGCCGTGGTTGCCTTTGGCGAATCTAATAGATGGATACAGGCGCTAAGGATCTCGCGCACATTGTGCGGCGGAATATCGGTCGCCATACCGACCGCAATGCCGGTCACGCCATTGAGTAAAATATGCGGCACCTGCGAAGGTAATACGGAGGGTTCTTGCAATGTGCCGTCGAAGTTTGGCACCCAGTCGGCCGTACCTTGACCCAGTTCGCTGAGCAACAATTCGGCAAAGGGAGTCAGCCGCGATTCGGTATAACGCATCGCCGCAAAAGATTTCGGGTCGTCAGAAGAACCCCAATTGCCCTGCCCGTCAACCAGCGGATAACGAAACGAAAATGGCTGCGCCATTAACACCATGGCTTCGTAGCAGGCGCTGTCGCCGTGCGGGTGGAACTTGCCGAGTACATCCCCGACCGTGCGCGCCGACTTCTTAAACTTGGCGCTGGCTTTTAAGCCCAGCTCTGACATCGCATAGATGATGCGGCGCTGTACGGGCTTGAGACCGTCGCCAATATTTGGCAGGGCGCGGTCCAGAATCACGTACATGGAATAATCGAGATAGGCTTTCTCGGTGTAGGTTTTTAGCGAGACGCCTTCGGGGGCTAACGGTTCGGTCATGGGGTAAAGACTCTGTGTTGTTCAGTAGGGTGCGCCGTGCGCACGTAACAAAAATTGGTGCGCACGGCGCACCCTACACGTCAGCGAGGTTGCCGTATTTCTCCAGCCAGGTTTTGCGATCAGGCGCACGCTTCTTGGCCAGCAACATATCCAGCAGCTGCTCACTGCCGTCGCCGGCTTCAATTTGCAATTGCAGGAGGCGACGCGTATCGGGTTCCATGGTGGTTTCGCGTAATTGCAGCGGATTCATTTCGCCCAGGCCCTTGAAGCGTTGCACCGATACCTTGCCTTTTTTCTTCTCCGCTTCAATGTGGTCGAGAATGCCCTGCCGTTCGGCTTCGTCGAGGGCGTAGAATACTTCCTGGCCGACGTCGATGCGAAACAGCGGCGGCATAGCGACGTATACATGGCCAGCCTCAACCAGTGGGCGAAAGTGGCGCAGAAACAGTGCGCATAGCAACGTGGCGATATGCAGGCCGTCAGAGTCGGCGTCGGCCAGAATGCACACCCTGCCGTAGCGCAGGCCCTCAAGATTATTTGACGCCGGGTCTACGCCCAGCGCGACGGCAATGTTGTTAATTTCTACCGAGGCTAGAATCTCGTTGGAGTCAACCTCCCAGACGTTCATGATTTTTCCCTTCAGCGGCAAAATTGCCTGAAACTCGCGGCTGCGCGCCTGCTTGGCCGAACCGCCGGCCGAGTCTCCTTCGACCAAAAACAATTCGGTGCGCTCCAGGTCCTGGCTGGAACAGTCGGCCAGCTTGCCTGGCAAAGCCGGCCCACTCGTAACTTTCTTGCGCGCGACTTTCTTGCTACTGCGCAGCCGCGCCTGGGCGGAGAAGATGGCAAATTGCGCAAGCTGCTCGGCCTCGCCGGTGTGCTGGTTTAACCATTGGCCGAACGAGTCCTTGGCGACATTGGAGATAAATGCAACGCACTCGCGCGATGACAAACGCTCTTTGGTTTGACCGGAGAACTGCGGATCTTTTAGTTTAGCCGACAACACATAGCTACACCGCTCCCAAATATCATCGGGGCTCAGCTTGATACCGCGCGGCAGTAGATTTCTCAGCTCGCAAAATTCGCGCAGTGCCTCTAGTAACCCGCTGCGCAAACCATTGACATGCGTGCCACCTTGCACAGTAGGAATCAGGTTGACGTAGCTTTCGGTAATTAACTCGCCACCCTCTGGCAGCCATTGCACTGCCCAGTCGACGGCTTCGTTACGGCCAGGAAAACTGCCTACAAAAGGCTGCGCCGGCAACACGTCGAAGCCCTGCGTGGACTCGAGCAAATAGTCGGTCAAACCATCTTCAAAAAACCATTCGTGTTTGTCGCCGCTTTTTTGTTCTAAAAATGTCACTCTCAGGCCGGAGCATAAAACGGCCTTGGCGCGCAGCACATGCAGTAAGCGCGGAATGGAGTACTTCACCGAATCAAAAAACTTAGGGTCGGGCAGGAAGCTGACTTTGGTGCCGGTGTTACGCGCACCAACGCTGCCAACTTCCTGCAGCGGGCCGACACATTCACCGTCGGCAAAAGAAATAGTGTGCACTTTTGCGTCGCGGCGAATTTCAACCTCAAGATGCTGCGACAGCGCGTTGACCACCGACACCCCCACGCCATGCAAACCGCCCGAGAACTCATAGTTTTCGTTAGAGAATTTACCGCCAGCATGCAAGCGGGTGAGAATCAGTTCCACCCCGGGCACCCCCTCTTCAGGATGAATATCCACTGGCATACCGCGGCCGTCGTCGGTCACTTCCAGCCAGCCGTCTTTGCGCAGCACCACGTCAATGCGCTTGGCGTGACCTGCCAGCGCCTCATCGACACTGTTGTCGATCACTTCCTGCGCCAGATGATTGGGTCGACTCGTGTCGGTATACATGCCCGGGCGCTTGCGCACCGGTTCCAGCCCAGTTAAGACTTCGATCGATTCAGAGGTATATTTAGCCATATAGCCTGTGTGAGAAAGTGGTGTGGAGATGCCAGGAAGCCAGTGTAGTGTCATTTTGGCGCAGTATTGTAGAGCAAGCGCTTACGATCGACTATTGAAAAACAGTGAACCAGAACGCGTTACCGGCGCAAACTCTAAATTGAACGATAGTTTCTAATAACCAGTAGATTGCAGATCAACCTTTAGCCCTGCATTTTCAAGCCGTCGCACCTCGGTTACCAGATGGCCGTCGGGGAACAACTCTAACCAGCGATAGCCTGGTGCCTTATCATCAACTTTAAACTCATCGTTACCCGGCGCAAACTGCACACAGGTAGACGGCGTGGACATTAGCAACATGGCATCGCGTTGCTGCTCGAAGAGTTGATGCACATGCCCCCACAGCACACCGCGCACACCATGAAAATTATCCAACAAAGCCAGAAACTCATCGGCATTGGCGATTCTTTGCTCGTCTAGCCACTGACAACCAACCGGCACCGGCTGATGATGCAGGCAAACCAGGCTAAATTTTTTCGAATGCTGGCGCAGACAAGCGCGCAGAAACTCCAGCTCGGCGCACGCAATCACGCCCCCTACCGCGCCGCGCATGGTCGTATCTAGCATGATGATTTGCCATTCACCGATACACACACGCCGCGCCAGCTCGCTGCCGACCCCGATCACCGAGCGCATGCAATCTACGCTATCGTGATTGCCGTTAATCCATAATTTCGGTTGCTGAAATCTTGCCAGCTTGGACCGCAGGCGCTCATACGCAGCGCGACTGCCGTGGTCGGCTATATCGCCGGTCACCAGAATCACATCAGGCGCGGGTATGCATTGCTCAATGGCCTGCAATACCAGGCTCAGACTGAGATCGGTTTCCATATCGAGCAGAGTAAAGTCGGCATGCTCGCCCAGATGCGTATCGGTTATATGCGCAACGCGCACTGGCCTTGCAAAATCGTCGAGCGCTATCTGCAAAATGCTATCCGCTATCCGCTATCCGCCAACCGACTCGAGCACGCGGCCGTGCTGCAGGCATAGCGCTAACCATTCACCGAGAAACTTGTTCAATTGCGCTTTTTCGTCAGGCTGATACATATTTTTATTAGGGTAGTCGTATTTTGGGTGCAAATTGCGATGCATGTCGCAGGCGACCACTTCAGCCATTTTCGCATCGTGATAAACACGTACCTGTAGCGCCGGCCCTGTTACCCACGGCAGCAACATATCCTGCTGTTTGATTAGCATCGCGGTTGTATAAGGATTACGCTCTCGCACCGTTATTTCTACCTGGCAACTGTCGAAGCCCGCCAGCTCAAGCGCGAACTCGCAGCTGTCGCAGACTTGCCAGTCGGGGAACAATTTCATCAGCCGCAGGTAGTTAGTATCACACTCTGCCTGCATGCCTGAAAGATCAGTTAAGAATTGTTTACGCCGCATATGCGTCTGTCGCCCAAAATCTTTTCACCAGTTTACCAGCTTCGACGCGCCAAGCGAGTACATTTTGGTGATCCATGGATTGCGCTAGACACGCGAGTAATACAGATCACAATGTTGTAGAATCACTGAGTAGGTCAGTACTTAATATCGATCAATTTTTAGACCATAGCAGCGTTAAATTTGGTTAATTTCCGCCAACGCATGCGTTATTTGTAGACATTTTGCTAGAATGCACTGGCACCAAAATTGATATCCATCCCCCCAAAGGAATACCTATGCAAAGGCCAATACGCTGCCTTAATGTAACCCGTGCGCTGTGTATGATTGCAATCTTGCTACCGCTATCCTTGCGCGCCGACACATTAGCCGACATCTACGAGTTGGCGCTGGAAAATGATGCCGAGCTGAAAGCGGCTGAGGCGAGTTACAAAGCGGGGCGGGAAAGCAAAGCACAGGGGCGTTCGGCCTTGTTGCCACAGGTTGTGGCTTCAGGTGAATACTCGAAATCCGACATCGATTCCGAAAGCATACGCATTCAACCGATAACGAATACTGACTATATTAACTTCCCCTCTTCTTCGAATAACGATACCGATACCAAGGGCTATAGCATTAGTCTGCAACAAAATATTTTTGATCTGCCGGCCTGGTTCAGCTTCAAGCGGGGCAAGCAACTCTCCAAACAGGCCAGGGCGCAATTCTCGGCCGACCAGCAAGCGGTCATCATTCGGGTCGCTGAAGCGTATTTTAATGTGTTGCGCGCCGCGGATAATTTGCAAACCGCCAACGCCGAGGTCGCGGCATTGCAACGCCAACTTGAACAAACCCAGCAGCGCTTCGAAGTCGGGCTGATCGCGATTACCGAAGTGCATGAGGCGCGCGCCGTTTATGATACCTCAGTGGTCACGCAACTGGAGGCGGAGGGTCAGTTAGGCATCTCCTATGAAGCGTTGACCGTGCTGACCGGTCAGCCGCACAGCAATCTGTGGCTATTGGACGAGAAATTCCCGATTATTAAACCCGCGCCGGTTAAGCGCGCCGATTGGGTAGACTTCGCCCTGGAAAACAATTTCGTGCTAAAGGCTGCAGGGTACGCGGCAGAAGCGTCGCATCAAAATGCAAAATCCAAGAAGTCCGAGCATTTACCCAAATTAACCGGCAGTTACTCTTATATAGACAATAATGAAGAGGGCGACTTGAGCATTAAAGACATAGGTAAATTTCCGGTGGATACAACCAATGAGGGCAATACGGTGTCGCTAAACCTGGAACTGCCTCTGTTTACCGGCGGCTTTACCAGTTCTGCCCGTCGCCAGGCGTATCAGGAATATATTCAGGCGCGCGAAACCTTCGTCAGCACTCAACGCAATACCATACAGGGCACCCGCTCGCTGCACTTAACGGTGGTGACCGATGTTGGCAAGGTCAAGGCCCGCGATCTGGCCATTACATCGGCACAAAGCGCGCTGGACGCCACCCAGGCAGGCTACGAAGTCGGCACGCGTAATATTGTCGATGTGCTGGAGTCGCAGCGGTTTTTGTATCGCGCGTTGTTTGATTTCTCGAACGCGCGCTATGACTATGTGATCAATATGTTGAAGCTGAAAGAGCAAGCCGGCATTCTGTCACCCGAAGATATTTATGCGCTGAATAAATGGCTGGGGAAGCCCAAGCCACCCAGCGCTAAAAAGCAGCAGTCAGGCAATTAGTTTAAATAGCGCTGCACGGTTTCGAATTGACGCTGCAGCGCACCGCGATTTTGTTCCACCACGTCACGGTTGTTGGCACCGGCTTGCCGACATTTCTCCTCATCATTTAGCAACAGCGTTAGCTGCATGGCTAGCTGCCGCTGGTCCTTCACAATCGTCAAACCGCCCTGTTCTGCCAGCGCCCGCGCGACATCGGTAAAATTAAACACATGCGGCCCGCTGATGACCGGCAAGCCCCAGGCCGCCGGCTCTATCATATTATGACCACCGGTAGCGACCAGACTACCGCCGACGAAGGCGATATCGCAGGCGCCGAAGAGTAGGCTTAGCTCGCCCATAGTATCCGCTAGCAAAATGCGAGTGGGTCCGTCTAACGTCTGCGTCTGGCTGCGTCGCTGCGCTGCTACTCCTGAAGCTTTACATAATTCGTAGACTGCGTCGAAGCGCTCCGGGTGGCGCGGCACCAGCACCAGCAGCAAATCGGGAAACTGCTGTAGCAACTGCTGATGCGCGGCTAGCACTATCGCGTCTTCACCGTTGTGTGTACTGGCGGCGATCCAAATGCGCCGTGGCTCGCCGGCTGACCACTGCTCTCGCACTTGCTGCGCTTGCGTGCGTAGCGCCTGGTCAAACTGCACATCGAATTTGATGCTGCCGGTCACGGCGACTCTGTTTTCAGCCATACCAACATCTATAAAGCGCTGCGCATCGCTGGCGTTTTGCGCGCACACGAAACTCAGGTTACCAAGCATGCGGCGCGCTAGAGCGCCAAGCCGAGCATAGCCGTCGGCCGAATTTTGCGACAGCCGTGCGTTTATTAGCACTGCGGGAATGTCGCGCTGCGCGCTGTAGTGCAATATGTTTGGCCATAGCTCGGTCTCTATGATGAGCAACAGATCGGGTCGCATGGCATCGAGAAAGCGGCGCACCGCAAAAGGCAAATCGTAGGGTGCGTACACGTGCGTGACCGAGTCGCCAAAACTGCGCCGCACCTGAGCCGAACCGGTAGGTGTCATGGTCGTGACCAGCAGCCGGCGCTGAGGGTATTCGGTCTGTAATTTTTTTATCAACGGCAGCGCTGCCAGCGTCTCACCTACCGACACCGCATGTATCCAGATACAAGCGGAATTTTGTGCCGGCAAACCCAGTCCGAAGCGTTCTCCAATGCGCTGGCTATAGGCCGGTGCTTTACGCGCCCGCCACAGCAGGCGCAGCAGAATCAGTGGAATGCCGAGATAAAGCAGTATGCTGTAGAGGCGACGTGACATGGCAGAGGGGTCTCGGCTTCAGTGATACGCTATACTGCGCGGCATGCAAAAACATAGCTTAAAAACCGATATTATCATCTTTGGCGGCGGCATCGCCGGACTGTGGCTGCTCAACCGACTAACAACTGCAGGCTACTCAGCCTTGCTGTTTGAAACCGACGAATTGGGCTGCGGCCAAACCCTGGCATCGCAGGGCATGGTACATGGCGGCATCAAGTACGCACTAGGCGGCGCGCTGAGTGGCGCGTCGGAAACCATTGGGGCCATGCCGGCGCGCTGGCGGCGCTGCCTGGCTGGCGATGATGAGGTTGATTTGCGCGGCGTGCGCGTGCTTTCGGATCAGTTTTACATGTGGTCCACCGCGTCGCTAATTTCAAAATTTACGGCATTTGCGGCCAGCAAAGCATTGCGCGGTCGCATCGAACGCTTACCCGCCGCCGCCCGGCCCGAGGTTTTTCAAAATCCAAAGTTCAAGGGCAATGTGTACAACTTGCACGACCCGGTACTCGACACTACCTCGCTACTCGAACAATTAGCGGCGCCGCATCGCCACCGTATTTTTCAAATTGATTGGTCCCGAGCCCGCTTACAACGCGATCCAGCAACCCGACAACTGCAAAGCCTGTGCATAGAAACCGCTGCAGGCATTGTTGAACTAACGGCTAATCTATTTATTGCCGCTGCTGGCGCGGGCAACGCACAAATTATTGCCGACGCGGCCGGCGGCGCGCCAGAGATGCAGCGCCGCCCATTACACCAGGTGGCGCTAACGCATGCTAATTTGCCGCACCTGTACGCGCATGCGCTCGGTAGTAAGTCATCACCGCGAGTGACAATATCAACGCACTTTACTAGCAGCGGTCAACCGTTATGGTATCTGGGTGGCGACCTCGCGACCGATGGCGTTGAACGCGATGCACCCACACAGCTAGCCTTTGCGCAGCAAGAGATGGCAAGCCTGTTGCCGTGGTTCGATCTGAGCGCTGCCGACTGGCGCAGCTTCACTATCAATCGCGCAGAACCCAAACAATCGCAGCTGATAAAACCCGACGATGCATTTGCCGAGTTCGCCTCTGACTGCGCTAACCTGCTGGTATGCTGGCCAACCAAGTTGACCCTGGCACCGCGTCTCGGTGATATTGTGGTCGACAAGATCGCACAGCTGGCACCGCAACCGACCGGCCCTGCAGAGGTTTCAGGGCTGGAGGGTTTATTGCCGCACGCCGAAGTCGTTGCTTCCTACTGGGACAAACTGTTCGCATGACTTTTTTCGCATGAAAAGGCGCACGCTGGGCGCGACAGACATTAAGGTATCGCCGCTTGGCCTTGGCACAGTGAAGTTGGGCCGCGACCAGGCAGTAAAATACCCGACCGCGTTTACCATTCCAGATGACCAAACCGCTCGCAAACTGTTGCGAAGCGCTCAGGAGCTAGGCATCAACTTGCTCGATACAGCACCCGCCTACGGCAACAGCGAACAGCGGCTGGGTGAGCTGCTCGGCGGTGAAACGCAGGACTGGGTTATTTGCAGCAAAGTAGGCGAGGAGTTTATCGACGGCCAGTCGCACTTCGACTTTACACCGGAATACACCCGCAGCAGCGTACTGCGCAGCCTTAAACGTCTGCGTCGTGACTACCTGGATATTGTGCTGGTCCACTCTGACGGCAACGACATTGATATCGTCGAACGCTACGGCACGCTGCAAGTGCTGGCAGACTTAAAAAGTGAAGGATTGATTCGCGCTATTGGCTTCTCAGGCAAATCGCTCGAAGGGGGGTTGCGCGCGGCTGAGCAAGCCGATGTGATGATGGTGGCTTATAACCTGGACTATCGTGACGAAGTCGAATTGCTGGATTATTGTGCTACCCACAAGAAAGGGGTACTAATTAAAAAAGCACTGGCCAGCGGCCATCTCGGCGATGATGTTGGCGCCGGTTTACGCTTTGCTTTGCAACATCCAGCGGCTAGCGGTGTTATTGTCGGTACGATTAACGCCGAGCATTTAGCGGCTAATGTTGCTGCAATTTGCAATGTTGACCCCTAGGATGCGCCGTGCACAGCGGATATTGCCAACACATTGAACCGTGCGCACAGCGCACCCTACAAAAGAGCGTGTCTCTTACTCTGCGCGAATCTTTTCCACAATCGCCGTGGTTGAGCAGTTATCCAGAAAATCCAGCACCTTCACTTCGCCGCCATAGGCTTTAACGATTTCGCCACCAACTACGCCTTGCTCGTCGTAGTCACCGCCTTTGACCAGCACATCTGGTTTAATTAATCGCAGCAAATTTTCGGGCGTATCTTCGCTGAAACCTACCACCCAATCCACCGATTCTAAACCGGCGAGCACGGCGGCGCGGCGTTCCAGCGAGTTGATTGGCCGGCCCACGCCTTTTAAACGCTTCACCGAGGCGTCAGCGTTTATAGCAACGATCAGACGATCACCGAGCGCTCGGGCTTGATCGATATAACCGACATGGCCGGCATGAATAATATCGAAACAGCCATTGGTCATAACCACCCGCTCGCCCTGGGCCTGCGCTTCGTCGACCACAATTTTTAGCTGCTCGGCAGTGATCACGCCACGCTCTGGACCACGCTGCCGCAGCACGGCACGACGCAGCTCCGGCGCGCTTACGCTGGCGGTACCGACTTTGCCGACGACTATTCCTGCTGCAATATTGGCGAGGCCGACGGCATCTGGTAACGCGCTGCCAGCTGCTAGCGAAGCTGCCAAGGCAGAGATAACGGTATCGCCGGCACCGGTGACATCGTATACCTCGCGCGCGCGTGCCGGTAAATGCAGCTCGGGCAAGCCGGCGCGCAACAAGGTCATACCGTGTTCACCGCGGGTAATCAGCAGGGCACCCAGACAAAAAGTGTCGAGCAAACCCAAACCACGCTCGACCAGCTCGGCTTCGCTGGCGCACTTGCCGACCACCGCTTCAAACTCGCTTAAGTTAGGCGTTAGCAGGCTGGCATTTTTGTAGCGGCCGAAGTCGCTGCCTTTTGGATCTACCAGAACAGGTATGTTGCGCTCATTGGCCGCCGCGATAAATGCCTGCGGGTCGACGATGCTGCCCTTGGCATAATCAGACAACACCACCGTACCCACGTGCGTCAGCAATTTGCAGAAACGAGTGTACAACTGGTCGGCATCCGCAGCCTGGAACACTTCTTCAAAATCCATGCGCAGTAATTGTTGCTTCTGACTCAGCACCCGCAGCTTGGTTATGGTCGGCTGTTCAAGCGATGTGTGAAAGTCGCAGTACACTTGCGCGGCCTGCAGCGCTTCGGTCAGGCTTCTGGCGTTTTCGTCGTTGCCGACAATGCCACTCAACAACGCGCCTGCGCCGAGCGACGCGATATTCAAAGCGACGTTACCCGCGCCGCCGGGCCGGTCTTCGAGTTTACCGATTTTGACAACTGGTACCGGCGCCTCTGGCGATATTCTGGCAGTCTCGCCATACCAATAACGGTCGAGCATGACATCGCCCACAACCAGCACCTGCGCCTGCTGAAAGTTTGGTATGGAGAGTTTCATAGCGTGCTACTCAGGCTTGAAAAATCGGCATAATAGCATAAGGATTGCGCGTTGACGGGAGAGCCGCTAAGGTGCGCTGGCTCTGAACAGAAGCCATTAGCGCAGAAATAAAAGGCCATTAGCGCAGCAATCCTGCACCGCTGTCGCGCAACAAACATCGCCCCATCACGGTTGGAAGCGATGTAGAATTTACGTTTAATAAGAGCCTTCATCGCAATGCAATTACCCGTAGATATCGACACCATCAAAGGTTTTCTCGCCGCCCATGAAGGGGCTGCGTTGTACCAGGCTGCTGCCGAACTCTCGGCGCGCGGACCCTGCCTGGAGATAGGCAGCTATTGTGGAAAATCAACGGTATATATCGGCACCGCCTGCAAAACCAACGCCAGCGTCCTCTACGCGCTGGACCATCATCGCGGCTCGGAGGAGCATCAGCCGGGTGAGGAGTACCACGACGCTGAGCTATTCGACAGCACGGCGGAATTGATGGATAGCTTCAAAGCGTTTCGCCGTACTATGCGAGCCGCCGATTTGGAAGACACAGTCGTGCCGATCGTATCTGCATCGGTCACTGCGGCGCGTTTTTGGTCAACGCCGTTGGCGCTGGTATTTATCGACGGTGGTCACAGTCTGGAAGCAGCCATGACCGACTACCGTTGCTGGTCTACCCACATTATGCCGGGCGGTATGCTGGCCATTCATGATATTTTCCCAAACCCCGACGATGGCGGTCAGGCACCACACAGCATATGGCAGCTGGCGCAGGCGTCCGGCTTATTCGAGCCGCTGCCGCTCGTTGGTACGCTCGGACTGCTGCGCCGCCTCAGTCAGTGATGCTGACGCATCCAACAATGATACGCTGGTAAACAATTTCGCCGCCGGCGTGTGTTCGGTCAACGCATCGGCAGCCAGCAGAATCGCCGCTGCGGTCCAGGTTGGCTTCTCTTCCGGCCACAGTATGTCCAGCACCATTTGATGGCCGGTCCAATAGGCACCATCAATATCACGCCATTGATGCAGCCAGCTAAAGAGTGAGACGGCACGGGCGCGGTCACCGGCGGCTAGCAGGGCCAGCACCAGTTCGCACGATTCGGCCACGGTGATCCACGGTTCATCCGACACGCAGCGGCAGCCTAAGCCCTGCTCTACAAACCTGGACCATTTCTGTTGTAAATGCGCCTGCGCCAACGGCTGCGGCACAACGCCGGTTAACACTGGGTAAAACCAGTCCATAGAGTAGCGTTGTTTGCTCTCCCAGGTGCGGTCAAAACGTTCGGGGTGATCGCGCAAAGCAGCACCCAGCTTGCGCCGCGCTAGTAGCCAGTCGCGTTTGTCGATACCGAGTTGAGTGGCGATGTTGTAAGCGCACTCGAGGCTTTTGTAGATGGAACTACAACCGGTGACGAGCGCGTCTTGCTTGGGTTCGCTGCTCCTATCCACGGCCCAGTGAATATCGCCGTGTTCGGTTTGCAAACGCAGCACAAATTCTATTGCCGCGTCGACCATCGGCCACATATGGGCGAGAAATTCCCGCTTACGCGTGATCAGAAAATGATGCCATACCCCGGTAGCGACATAGGCAACAAAATTCGTTTCGCGTTGCCCGCTTTCGTTTGCTTCGCCATTCTTATATGAAGCCCACCAACTACCATCGTCAAGCTGCGTACTGGCAAGCCAATCGTAGGCGGCTTCGGCGGCTTGGCAATCGCCCGCGATGCTCAAGCCCATCGCCGCTTCGGTATGATCCCAAGGGTCGGCATGACCACCGTCAAACCAGGGAATGCAGCCATCGTCCAATTGACTAGCCAGAATAAAATCGACCGTGGGCCGCAGATAAATTTCCGGATACTGGCCGCGTGCAACGAGTAAGTGAATCATTGCGGCAACCTGAAATACAGCACAACACTTTTACCCATTAACGGATTTAGAAATTTTTCCAAGGTGCGGGTCAGCCACGGTCGGTCCATTAGGTCCCACACTAAAAAACGGTGATATATTTTAACCAACCGCGACTGTTCCTGAGTATTCCAAACCAAACACTTCAACCACCAAAACGGTGCGTGCAAGGCGTGCGCCCAGTGTTGGTAGCGATAGGCAAAACCTAACTGTTCGATTTGCGCGCGCAATTGTCCTGCCTTAAAAATGCGCAGATGACCGCCCTCATTAGCGTGGTATGCGTCGCTAAATGCCCAGCACAGCCACTCGGGCCAGAAACGCGGCACGCTGGCGACAAAGTCGCCGCCGGGCTTCAGTACGCGTTCGATCTCGACCAGCACAGCATGATAATCCGCGATGTGTTCAAGTACTTCGGAACACACGATTTTGTCGAAAGTATTGTCAGCAAACGGCAGGCGCAAGGCGTTCGCCTGCGCTAGGCCGAAGCTTCTACCAGTGTCGTCGGGTTGCAAAAAAGCTTGTGATTTGTCGCGCGTGGTTTGCAAATCAGCGAAGCCCAGATCGACGCCGAAAGAGTGTACGTTGGCCTCGATGTAAGCCGAAATCACATGCCGGCCTTCGCCACAGCCAAGATCCAGCACGGTGTCGCCAGCCTGCAAGCCAAGTTTTTTAAAATCAACGGTTTGCATGTGCCAACACGTATTCGTAGTAGTCGGTCAAGGTGTGCGCCACAACGCGCCAGCTGAATTTGGCAAGCATACGCTCGCGTCCGCGCTGCGCTAGTTTGGTGCGCTGAGCCGGGTTACGCAGCAGAGCTGCTATCGCCACTGCCAGCGCTTCGGCGTCGGCGGTGGGCACCGTAATACCAGCATCACCTACTACTTCAGGCAAAGCGCCACCATCAGTCGATACCACCGGCACGCCGCAGGCCATTGCCTCGCCAGCAGGCAAACCGAAACCCTCATAGATTGACGGCACCACCGCCAGCGTTGCGCCCGCATAGCGCTCAACCAGTTGACGCGTACTAACGCCATGCTCAAATTGCAATTCGCTACCAAGACGCAAACGACGAATCAGCTTTTCCGTCTTACCGCCCGGCTTGGGTTTGCCGATGATCAGCAACTGTAGATCAGGAAACTCGCGGCGCAGAATAACAAAGGCCTTCAGCAGAAAATGTAAACCTTTCAATGGCTGATCCGCAGACGCCGTTGCTATTAGACTCCGCTTGGCGCGAGATATTTGTGGGCAGGGCTTGAACACGTCGGTGTCGATGCCGTTGTAAATCAGCTCAATGGCGGCACGCTTTATCGCAAACGCGTTGGCAATGTCGGTGCGCGAACAATCAGACACGGTAATCACGTGTTTGAGCTTACGCACCACGCGCGTTTGCATGTGCAAGAAATAATGCCAACGCCGAATCAGCAGCCGTTCCCACCAGTGATGGCTGGCGTTCAGAGCAATTCGCACATCGCTGGTAATCGGGTGATGTATCGTTGCGACCACCGGTAAACCCATCTGCTGCAGCTGCAACAGGCCGCTGCACAGACTTTGATTGTCGTGCACCAAGTCGTATTGCTGGCCGTGTTCGCGCAGGTATTTAACAACGCGTAGCCCAAAACAATAAGGCTCGGCAAAACCACCGGTCAACTTACTCAGCCATTCGACAATATTTGCCCTTGAGCCAAGGTGGCGCGGCCGCAGCGAAAACAAACCATTCGCGTACAGGTTCAGCCCCGGCATTTTGATCAGGCGCACGCCGTCTACCAACTGCGGATACGGTTCGCCGGAAATCACATCGACGCGATGGCCAGCCTCCAGCAGGGCTTTGCTAAGGTAGCGGAGATACACGCCCTGACCGCCGCCAAACGGATCACTGCGATAACCTAACAGGCAAATACGCAGCGATCGACGCGGCACGCTGGCAAGCGACAGCACAGCGGCCACTGGCTGCTGGTCGCCGGCTAAAATGGACTCGGCAATTGTCATAAAATAAAAAGTGGTGCCTGGTTCAAGTGTGGTGTAACGAATAAAGCGTACATATAGAGGCTCACACAAGCGCTATGCAAGACGCAGTTCGCAGGGAATGTAGGCCACCTTTCCAAGAACTGCAACGCAGCAGAGCGCTTGTGTGTGCCTCCTTTCGGGCGAGCCGCCAAGGGTCCATCCGCTGCGTTGCATTCCCTCGACGTAGGCCCACTATGCCTTCGGAAATGCGCCTTGCGGCTGACCCCTTGGCAACTCGCTGTATGTACGCTTTATTCGTTACACCACACTAAATTATTGTTACGCTGCATCGCTGTATGCAGTTCAGTTGTAAACCTTGTGGCGTCTTGCGTCCGCTGTGCGTTGCGGTAGGCTTTGCTTTACAGCCTTGGATGTGACGCGAGGGAGACGAGATTGTAACCAGCGCCGGAAAGAAAATCCAGCTACGCCAACTCCACCAAATAAGCGAAGATGGGGGCTGATAGACGCTATTATCGCTTAATATAGCGTAAAATAACCCAATAAATGACTGCTCTTAAGGACTAAAATCAATGCCTGTTAGCCAATACAAAGGCATCATACTCGCTGGCGGCGCCGGTAGTCGCTTGTACCCGTTGACCAGCTCGGTGAGCAAGCAGCTAATGCCGGTTTACGACAAGCCGATGATTTACTACCCCTTGGCAGTGCATATGCTGGCTGGCATTCGCGACATCCTCATCATCAGCACTGAACGCGACCAGGCTGCCTTTGCATCCCTGTTGGGGGACGGCAGTCAGTGGGGCATGAATTTCAGCTACGCCGTGCAACCGGAACCAAACGGCCTGGCGCAGGCCTTTCTCATTGGTGCCGACTTTATTGGCGACTCGCCGGTCAGCCTGGTGCTGGGCGACAATATTTTTTATGCCGAGGGCTTATCGAATTTACTGCGGAAGGCGGTTACTGATGATAAGGGCGCAACTATTTTTGCCTACTATGTGAATGACCCGCAGGCCTACGGCGTGGTGAGTTTCGACAAGCAAGGCAAGGCGATAACCATTGAAGAAAAGCCTGCGCAACCAAAATCTAACTACGCAGTGACCGGACTGTATTTTTACGACAACGGCGTGGTCGACATCGCCAAACAAATCAAACCTTCTGCACGCGGCGAGTTGGAAATAACCGACGTCAACCGAGTTTACCTGGAAAACAACCGGCTAAACGTGCAGGTGATGAGCCGCGGCACGGCCTGGCTCGACACCGGCACGCACAACTCATTGCTGGACGCAGCTAATTTCATTCGCGTGGTGGAGGAACGCCAGGGGTTAAAAATCGCCTGCCCCGAAGAGATTGCCTACCGGCAAGGGTTTATCAACGCCGAGCAGCTAAGCGCGCTGGCCGCACCACTGCTGAAAAGCGGCTATGGCGATTACCTTGAGCGCGTGCTCAAGGAGGGTGTGTAATGCGCTGCATCGCCACACCGCTACCGGGACTGCAATTACTCGAACCTGCCGTGTACGGCGACGAACGCGGCTTCTTTTTGGAAAGCTGGAACGCGCAGGTTTTTCACTCCCTGGGCATCGACGCCAGTTTCGTGCAAGACAATCACAGCTCCTCGCGGCAAGGCATTTTGCGCGGCCTGCACTATCAAACCGAACACACCCAAGGCAAACTGGTGCGCGCAGTGCGCGGCAGCATCTACGACGTTGTGGTCGATTTACGCCAATCCTCTCCCACCTTCGGCCAGTGGTACGGCGTTGAACTCAGTGCAGCCAACAAGCATATGCTGTGGGTGCCGCCGGGTTTCGCCCACGGCTTTTATGTGACCACCGAAGAGGCGGAGATGGTTTATAAGTGCGATAGCTACTACGCACCCGAACATGAGGTCACGCTGGCGTGGGATGATCCGACACTGGCGATTGATTGGCCGTTGGTTGAGGGCGTAAAGGTGCAGTTGTCGGCTAAGGATCGTGAAGGGCTGAGTTTTGACGAGGTGCCGAAATTTGACTGACGTAACAAGCCGTCTGGGATTCAGCCCAGTGAGCTAGGCGCTGTAATAACCATAGCTACGGCCAGTCAATGCAGAATAAATCACCCCAGCGGATTTTCCCAGTCGGTACAACTGATGCATCAATAACCGACGAGAAAACAGACAAAAAACCAGTGTGAGCAACACCCAAATCATCTTAAATACTGCTTTGCTCACGGCCGCAATAAACCGTTTTACAAACTTCAGGCCTTTACCGTGCTGCCTGACTTTGTTCATCCGCGAGCAGCCATTTTTGAAACCACGCTGCAGCAATCCAGATACCGTGAATCGGCCGGGTTCGTGATAACGAATAATAATGGAATCTTCTTCAGACTCCAGTTTTGCCCCAGCCTGCAGCGCACGAATAAAGAAGTCATTATCTTCGCCGCCACTGTGGCTGAATCGCTCTCCAAACACAGGGCCTTGGCGGCTAATTTTTTCCAGTATCTTTCGGCCAACGAGCACGTTGCAGGTCGATGCCATCCGCGGCAGCCCATAGTCGCCCGTCTTCTGGCTGCCACCGGGATGCAGCAACGATTTGAACAATGAAGAGTTCCGAGCCCAGTCAGGTACTTCGGGGCCAAACACCCAGCAACCAAACACTATGTCGGCTCTGGTCTCTAAATGATTGCTGACCAGGGCACGCAGCCAGTTCTCACGCGGTTGGTCGTCGTCGTCGATAAAAGCGATCAGATCAGCGCCGCCTAACAAGGCTTCAGCTACCGCTCGATTGCGTGCCTGTGAGATGCCGCGCTGCGGCTCGGCAAAGTAGCGCAAAGGGATCTTAAAGTCGTGGCTGATTGATGCGCACAGTTCGATGGTTGCACTGCTGCAGGCGTTGTCAATTATCAACAGTTCAGTTTCGCCCTCCGCCAATGGGCCATCCAGCGCAATGTTCGCCAGCGAGGACAGAAGCCGTTTTAGTAAGCTATCTCGTTGATATGTGCATATACAAATGCTTATTTTCACTGCAAACTACGCAAACGAAGGATTCAAAGCGTGCAGCTTAAGCGCTCCAATTGCTAGACATACTCGCTCTACCATCGCGGTGTAACGACTCGGTTATCGCGTTTTCTATTAATAGCTAAGCCTCCCGCCACAGCGATTGCGAACCAAAACTGGATACATATAGCACGCGGAAATATTATAACCTCTATGTAGTCAACCAAAACGCAGATAGTGGTGTATACCAGCAAAGCCAGCGGCAAATAATATTGTCTCTGGAGGTTTTACAGTAGGAACGCCGGTTGCCCGGCGCCCCCTGCACAGACCCGGACGTGCGGTTTTCCCGCATCCGGTTCCTCGGTTGTACTCGCTT
>RCMY010001251.1_pt1 | contig 24217 bp, 18 predicted proteins | sample 2041341 | NCBI WGS metagenome assembly RCMY01 (sample SAMN09708234, study PRJNA481090) | Marine sediment metagenome, whole genome shotgun sequencing project.
TGTCGCTCAGCGGCGCCGACTCGACGGACTCCGACGGCACCGTCACCACGTACGCGTGGACGACGACCGACGGAACCCTGACCAACCAGACCGGCGCAACGGTGGACTTCGTCGCACCGAATGCTCGAGGGACGTTCACGGTGACCCTCACCGTGACCGACGACGATGGTGCCCAGGACGCGACCACGCAGGACATCACGGTCACGAAGCCAGCGGCAGGCCGCGTCGAGGGTGACATCACCGTCGGCACGGACCGCATCGGCACCGCGATCCAGATGAGCCGCACGGCGTTCCCCGACGGTCTCACCGGGTTCACGGACCCGGCGGCCACCGGTGGCGACGTCAAGGCGGTCGTGGTGGCCCGGGCCTTCGGCTCGCCGGCTGACGCGCTCGCGGGCTCCGTGCTCGCGGCCGAGGTCGACGGTCCGATGCTGCTCAGCAGGACCGACGGCGTCAGCCAGGAGGTCCAGGACGAGCTCGCACGGCTCGGCGCTGACCGCGTCTACCTCCTCGGTGGCACGGCGGCTCTGGACGCGTCGGTGGCCGCGAGTCTCGCGGCGACGTACGACGTCGTCCGGATGCCGGGCACGAACCGCTACGACACCGCGCGTCTGATCGCGAACGAGGTCATCCGCATCGGTGGCCTCACGACCACCGCGGTGGTGGCGCTCGGTCAGGCTGAGGACGGGCGCGACGCATGGCCGGACGCGCTGGCGGCGGGCAACATCGGGACGCACCTGCGATCCCTGGTGGTGCCGGTCAAGAACATCAGCGGGACCGCGACGATCCCGACCGAGAGCCAGGCCATCCTGGACACCCTCGCGTCGGGCAGCACCGTGCACATCGCCGGTGGTGAGTCAGCGATTCCGACGGTGATCGCCGCGACCCTCGCGGATCAGGGCTTCGTCGTCAACCGCGTCGCCGGCGCCAGCCGCTACGACACCGCGCTCGCGCTCGGTGACGTCGCGAACGCGGGCACGGCGCAGGAGCTCCGGGACGTGGTCTTCGTCGCGTCGGGCACCAACCCCGCGGACGCGCTCGGCGCGGTCGTGGCGGCCTGGAAGCTCGGCGGGACGCTGGTCCTCGTGCACCCGACCACCCTGTCCGCCTCCGGGCAGACGGCGGGCGTGTACACGTTCTTCGACACCAACACCGCGATCGAGGATGTCTACGTCGCCGGCGGACCAGCCGCGATCAGCGACGGCGTGCTCAACACGATCAACGCCCTCCGGGAGAACTGATCGACGACGGGGCGGGCTCGCCCGCCCCTGACCCACCGCACGACGGCCGGTCCCCTCGGGGGCCGGCCGTCGTCGTTGCCGAGCATGTCGTTGGTGGCAACCGCAGCGCCGCCTACGGTGCCGTCTCCGCCCGCACACCCGTTCCACGCCCGGAGCCCCCATGACCCATGACCCCGCCAAGCTCGCCGCCGGGACCGCCGCAGCGGCGTTGGTCGAGGACGGCATGCGCCTGGGCCTCGGCACCGGTTCCACGGTGGCGGCCTTCCTCGACGCTCTGGCCGAGCGTGGCCTCGACGTCGCGGGCGTGCCCACTTCAGAGGCGACCGCAGCCCGCTGTCGTGAGCTCGGCATCGGCCTGCTCGACCTCGAATCGACCGATCGCGTGGACCTCTGCGTGGACGGGGCGGACGAGCTGACGCGCGATCTCGCGCTGACCAAGGGTGGCGGCGGCGCCCTGCTGCGCGAGAAGGTCGTCGCGTCGCTGGCCGACGAGTTCATCGTGATCGCCTCGCCCGACAAGGTCGTCGACGCCCTCGGCGACACCTTCGCGCTGCCGGTGGAGGTCGTGCCGTTCGCGGCGGCACCCGTCCGGAGGACGCTCGAGTCCCACGGGTTCCACGTGACGGTCCGCGGCGATGGCGGCTACCGCACCGACAACGGCAACCTCATCCTCGACGCACGTCGAGACGGCGGCATCGTCGACGTCGAGGATCTCGCGCTGCGACTCCAGGCACAGCCCGGCGTCGCCGAGCACGGGCTCTTCCTGGGGATGGCAACGCGCGCGCTCCTCGGCTCCGCCGACGGCGCGGTGTGGGAGCTCACGATCCCCTGAAGCCGGAACACGGAAGCCTCGATCGGGCCCGATCGAGACCGCCACCTGTGAGGCGCTGAGAGCCACCCTGTGGCGTCGACCACAATCTGAAGCCCGGCGCACCACGATCGCCGTGAACGCTGACCTGGGGCGACCTCAGCGAGCCGTTCTCGGACTCAGTCGCCCGTCGAGCTGGCCGCTCGGCGCTCGTTCGCCTCCGCTGCGACACCGCGCGCGATCGTCGCGACGATCCGCTCGAGGTCGTGGACGGACTGGAACTCGATGGCGACCTTGCCGCTCTTCGCGCCCATGGAGATCTTGACGCGCGTGGCGAGCGCGTCGGACAGCTGCTCCTGGAGCTCGGTCAGCGCCGGCGAGCTGATGCGCTTGGAGCCGGACGAGCCGCGACCGCCGCCGGAGCCGTCCCGCTCCCCCAGCGACTGGAGCCGAACGAGCTCCTCGGTCGAACGGACCGACATCCCCTCCGCGACGATCCGGTCCGCGACCTTCAGCTGCGTGTCCGGGTTCTTCAGCGACAGCAGCGCACGCGCATGACCGGCAGACAGGACGCCCGCCGCGACCTTGCGCTGGATCGTCGGTGGGAGGGTGAGCAGCCGCATCGCGTTGGAGATCGCCGGCCGCGACTTCCCGATCTTCTCGGAGAGCTCCTCCTGGGTGAAGTCGAAGTCGTCGAGCAGCTGCCGATAGGCGGCTGCTTCCTCGAGCGGGTTGAGGGCGACGCGATGGATGTTCTCGACCAGCGCTTCCTTCAAACGGTCGCCGTCGTCCGTCTGCCGGACGACCGCAGGAATCCGTGTGAGCCCGGCAAGCTTGGACGCACGAAGGCGGCGCTCCCCGGCGATCAGCTCGTAGCGGTCGTCCGCGATGCGGCGGATCACGATCGGCTGGAGCAGACCCATGTCGCGGATCGAGACGGCAAGCCCCTCGAGCTCCGCGTCATCGAAGGTGGCCCGCGGCTGCCTCGGGTTGGGAACCACCTGGCTGAGCGGGACCTCGATGAGCTGCATCTCGGCAGCGCCGCCGGTCGGGATCAGCGCGGCGAGCCCGCGCCCGAGGCCGGTGGGTCGGTTCATGAGGCGCTCTCCTGGGTTGCAGCATCGACAGCGTCTGCGGGGCTGGCCACGAGATCACGCGGCGTCTGCGCCCGTGATGCCAGCAGCCGTCCGAGGGGATCCTCGGACGTCGTGAGCGTGAGGTCCAGCCGCTCCGCGACCTCGCGGGCCAATCGGGTGTAGGACCGGGCGCCACGGCTGTTCGGGTCGAACAGGGTGATCGGGAGGCCGAAGGACGGGGCCTCGCTGAGGCGGACCGTCCTCGGGATCATCGTCTTGAAGGCGCCGTCACCGAAGTGGCGGCGGACCTCGTCGACGACCTGGTGGGACAAGGTGGCGTGACCGTCGAACATGGTCAGCACGACGCCGGCGATCGCCAGGTTCGGGTTCAGCCGCTGCTGCACGAGCTCCACCGTCGTGAGCAGCTGACCCAGACCTTCGAGCGCGTAGTACTCGCACTGGATGGGCACGATGACATCGTCGGCAGCCGTGAGCGCGTTGATCGTCAGCAGTCCGAGACTCGGCGGGCAGTCGATCAAGACGATGTCGTAGAGGTCACGCACGACGCCGATGGCGTCACGGAGGCGCTGTTCGCGCGAGAACATCGACACCAGCTCGATCTCCGCGCCGGCCAGATCCAGCGTCGACGGGACCACGTAGAGACCGCGCAGCGAGGTCGGCTCCGTGGCGTCCTCGAGGGGCAGGTCGTCGGTGAGCACGCGGTAGATGCTGTCCCCACCACGGTGCGCTCGCAGCCCGAGGCCGGTGGTCGCGTTGCCCTGTGGGTCCAGGTCGATGACGAGCACACGTGCACCCTGCTGGGCCAGCGAGCCCGCCAAGGACACCGTGGTCGTCGTCTTTCCGACGCCACCCTTCTGGTTGACGATGCAGACCACACGGCCTGGGGACACCCCCAGCTTCTCCGTGGAGTCCCCCTTCTCGAGCGCGGCAGGCGAGGCGAGATCCGTGACGGGGACGGAACGAGCCGGAGGCCCGGTCGTCTCGGTCGTCTCGACCTCGTACTCCTCATCAGCCTCCGTGGGCACGTGCTCTCTCGCGGGCTCGGGCTCCGGCTCGACGAGGTGTTCCGGCTCTGCGACCGCCGCGGCGACCACCGGCTCGGGCTCGGGCTCCGGCTCGGGGTCCGGTATGACCTCGACGACGGGAACCGTGTCAGCTGGAACGGCCACGACCAGCGGCTCAGGCTCGAGCGGCTTCTCCTGGTCGCCGAACTCCACCTCGATGAGCTCCGCCACGTCCTGCGGTCCAGCCGGGGAGGCGGGAACCTGCTGGGCGGCCTTCGTCAGAGCCGCTCGTCGGACCGCCGCATCCAGCGGCGTCTCCCCCGGCCTCGTGAGGATGTCCGGGGCGCTCGGCTCGATGACCTCCGCCCGCTCCGGCATGGCGACGACCGGGTCCGTCACCGGAGGAGTCACCGGCTCGGGGCGCGGAGTCGGGACGGCCGGCGGCGTGGGCGTTGGTTCGCTGGCGTCCGCGCCACCTGCGGGACGAAGCTCACGCTCCTCGAGCGGGACGGAGTTCGGCTTCACACGTCGTCGCTCATCACCTTGGAACGCTCCCGATCGCCCGCCGCGGCGCTCACGCATCTCGGCGCGCTCATGCTCCCGCCGGGCCCGCTTCAGAAGGGCTCGCGGGGATTCCTGTCCCCCGCTTCGGCGCTGCCAGAACCACCGCACGATCGGTCTCCGAGCTCAGGTGTTCGATGTCGCCGAGCGCCGAAGCATAACAACCTGAGGATGGTGCGGACACGCTTCCACAGGCCCAACCACCGCGGTTCCGGGATCGGATGGCGTCGCGGTGACCTCGACGTCCCACTTGTCCATCACGGCCTGCGCCGCCTCGACCTCGGTCGGCCACCGATCGCCCTTGATGGCCGCGATCACCCCTCCCGGGCGCAACAATCGCGCACACCAGGGGATCAGCCGTTCCAGAGGGGCGACCGCGCGTGCCGTGACCAGACCCCACGCCTCGACCTCGTCGATGATCTCGACACGTGTCTGCAGGACGTCGACAGCGAGGTCATGAGCTTCGGCGAAGTCGATCAGGAAGTTGGCCTTGCGGGACCTGGACTCCACCAAGGTCACCTGTGCCTCATCGCGGACGATGGCGATCACGAGCCCCGGGAGTCCGCCGCCCGAGCCGACGTCCAGGACGCGACCGTCTTCGGGCAGATCCAGATGCGCCGCGAACGCAACGCACTCCGGCAGATGGCGCTCTCGCAGGGTCGCACGCACACCTGTCGAGACCAGACTCGTCGGGGACTCGACAATGGCATCATGCAGCGCATCCAGCAACGCGGTCGCCCGCGGAGTCAGCGATGACAGATGATCGTGCAACACCAAGAAGGGCTCACTTGCTCAGGGACCCACAACCTAGCCCAGAACGTTTCACGTGAAACACCACCTGATGGCCGCGACCTCAGTTCACCTTCATCACTGCACCCCATCATCGGATACGACTACCACGAAGCTCGCGCGGAGTATTCTTGCTGATGGCGGGTGGTTACGTACCAGCGGTAACACCCCAGATGTTCCACGTGAAACATCGGCAACGGACATGTTGTCGGCAGCAAACAAGGGCGCTTCCTCGCGACCGGACGTCTTCGCGACTCGTGTGGCTCCTGCCGCGCCGAGCGCCGGCATCCCTGGCCCTCAGCGATTCCATGGCGGTCCACTGCCGCGACACCGGCAGTACACCCCACATCGATCCCTCGCCAGAAACAGCACAAGCCGCCCAGACCATTCGACGATACGGCCCGAAGGCTGCGAACTCCCGCCACTTCTCGCCACCTCGAGTCGCCGCTGAAGCGGGTCCTCACGATGGACCGTTGAATTCGTAGAGCCATGGTGAATGGGAACGACCACGTCCCCCGCCGTGGAGCCGCAAAGAACGTCCAATACCGCCCCACCGACCGATCGCACGCTCGGATCCGCCCGTTCCTCACGATCTGGCCACGAGGCCTCCGTCTTCTTCCCCTGGGGCGCGACCGCGGCCGTGTTGATCACTGGGTGGGGGAGTGCCGTCGCAGAAAGAGACCGCTGTCGCGCGCAGACGATCTCGTGCGGCCCACAGGTCGGCCGACCTGCGTTTCCACCTCTGGGGACGCCCTGCCAGCTCTTCGCGAAATCCGGACACCGCTCATGCCTCCCAGGAGTCACTGAGAGCCTCGCTGCGGGGCGATAGGCATTTCTGATGGAACCATATGTCTTGGCTGCTCATCGCGCGACAGCGGACGTCTCAGCGGATCGATTTCGGTGTCAGGTGGCTCCTGTTTCACGTGAAACGCCCCGACCATGGCGGTCGGGGCGTTCTCACTTCGGTGATGCTGGCGCGGCTCAGGCCGGCTCGATCACCACGCGGCGAGCGGGCTCGCGGCCATGGCTTCGGCTGATCACGCCTTCGCGGTCAGCGACCAGGTGGTGAACCTTCTTGCGCTCGTAGACGTCCATCGGCTCGAGCCGGACGGACTCACCCGTCTCAAGCACCTCGGCGATGACCTCATCCGTGCGCTCGACCAGCTTCTGAATCCGGCGGTCGCGGTAGCCCTCGATGTCGAGGACGACGCGGGAACGACGCTGGAACTCGCGCTGGAGCGAGGCCCGCATGAGCTCCTGAATCGCCTCGAGCGTCTGGCCGCGACGGCCGATGAGGGCCCCGTTGCCAACCTCGAGCACCTCGATCTGGATCTCCTTGGGGGAGACCTCCATCTTCAGGTCGCCTGGCAGGTCGAGGGCATCGAGCAGGCCCTCCATGAAGTCGGCAGCCGCGTCGGCTTCCGCCTCGAGGTCCGCGTCCGAAACCTCTTCCTCTTCCTCGCGAGGGGCCGGCGCCGGACGCTCAGACCGCGCCTTCGGCGCGTCTTCACGCTTCTTCGTCGCCGGACGGACCCGCTGCTCGTCGTCACCGCCGAGGATCTGCAGCTTCAGCGTCGTGGGCTTCGCCGGCAAGGGAGCTTCGATCGAGAGATCGATCTCCGAGACGTCACAGTCGAGGGCAACCGCGGCCAAGGCGGCGAGGTCGTCTGCCAAGGCGTCGCTACGGATCTGCTGAGTCATGTTGTGGGACCCTTCGGTGAGGTGTTGGTGCAGGTCTGCTGGGTGGGGGAGTGGGGGAGGGCGGAGCTTCAGCCGCGCTTGCGCTTCGGCAAATGCTCACGTCCGGCTGTGGACGAGGTCTTCGACGTGGAGCCCTTGCCCGACGAGCCCTTGCCCGAGGGGCCGTTGGCTCGCGAGTTCTTTGGACGCGTCGAGTCCTGCTTGCCGGACGGCTTCTTCGTCGAGGTGCCCGAGGAGCCCGAGGGCTTCTTGGGCGCTGGCGCGGCGCCCTTGCGGCCGTTGTCTCCGGGGCTCGTCCCGCCAGCGACCGCCGCGTCGCCGGTGTCACGCATGATGTAGGCCTGCTGGCCCATCTGCCACAGGTTCGTGGTGACCCAGTAGAGCAGCACGCCGAGCGGGAGGTTGATGCCGAAGAACGTCAGCATGACCGGCATGACGTAGAGCATGATCTTCTGCGTCTGGGCCTGCTGGCTGTCTGCCGGACCGGCGCTGCGCGCCATCATCTGCTTCTGGCTGACGAACATCGTCAGGCCCATCGCGGCGATCAGCATGTATCCCGGCAGCCCAGCGGCGGTGGTCACCGCGCCCAGGCCGAGCGGAACCTCGGTGAGACCTTCGGGGATCGGCACCGAGGCGTCGATGCCTGACGTGAAGAAGTAGAACTGGGCGTTCTTGAGGAGATCGAAGTTGCGGAGAACGGAGAACAGCGCGAAGAAGATCGGCATCTGCATGACCAGGGGCAGACAGCCCCCGACGGGGTTGACGCCGGCCTCCTTGTAGAGGGCCATCGTCTCTTCGTTCTGCTTGGCCTTGCGAGCCCGGTACTTCTCCGGGTCGGACCGCATCATGTCGCGGTCCGTCGGGTACTTCTTCTGGATCTTCTTGACCTCAGGCGCGATGGTCTGCATCGCCTTCATCGAGCGTGTCTGCTTCACCGCGAGTGGCAGGAGCAGCACGCGAACGGAGATCGTGAGCAGGATGATCGCCCAACCCCACGAGTGCACACCGAACAGAGGTTCGATCACGTTGTGCAGGGCGGTGAGCACCGTCTCGATGAAGCTCAGGAAACCGTTCCAGATGGCGGACACGGGCGGTCCTCTCAGGGAGTTCGCGTGGGGACGGGGTCGACGCCGCCGTCATGCCACGGATGGCAACGGCCGATGCGCTTGATGGCGAGCCAGGTTCCACGAAGGGGTCCGTGGAGCTCGATCGCCTCAGCCGCGTAGGCCGAGCAGGTGGGGTGATAGCCGCAGCGCGGACTGCGCAGGACCGCGGAGGCCCGGTAGATGCCGATCAGGCCGAGCAGCGCGCGCGCCACAAGGCCAGGACGGACATCGACGGGATCTGCGGTCGTCACGCGGTCGCCCTGACGGGCTGGAGCCGCCCGAGCGTCTGGTGGAGCTCGGTCAGGACCTGGGGGCTCGTGCTCGCCGCAGCGGTCGGACGCGCGACGACAACGAGATCCAGGCCCCGGGGGACCTGCACCTCGCGGAGCGCGGCACGGATGACGCGCTTGGCGCGGTTGCGCTGCACAGCACCTCCGACCCGACGTGAGGCGACGACCGCGATCCGGCCGTTGCCCTCGTCGGACGGCAACGCGTGCACGACCGTGAGGTTCCCGGACACGCGTCGACCGGTCCGCAACACGCGGACCACGTCAGCGCTCCGACGAAGCCGCTCGGAAGCGACCGCCTCGGAGTTGGCCGAGGTCATGCCGACAGGCGGGAGCGCCCCTGGCGGCGACGGCTCTTGATGATGTTGCGACCGGAGCGGGTGCGCATACGGGTACGGAACCCGTGCTTGCGAGCCTTGCGACGGTTGTTGGGCTGGAACGTACGCTTCATGAGAAAGCCGCCTCGAGACAGCAGGGCCACGCGAGTACGCGGGCACGAGTGTGAAGTCGCCCGACGTCGGCGTGGACGTGGATGCGATGAGTGTAGATGGCTCGAGGCCTCCTCGGCAACCGCAGACGGGCAGCCGGGCTGCGGTGTGCGCACGGTGGGCAGCACCTGCGCGGGTGGCGGCCCGGCGGACGACAGCTCCGAGATCCATCTCGAAGTTCGCCAGACCCCCTTCAGGGCCCAGCATCGCGTCTTGCCGTGTCAGAACTGAACAGACGTTCGAGCGCCCTGTGGAAACTTCGCTTGCGGTGATCATGCCGACCCTTCTAGAGTCCGCCACCGCTGTCCACATGACCGTCGGCCCTGTGCCAGACGCCTCATCGTGGTCCTTCCCCCGCAAGGATCTTCGTTCCTCGGTCTCCACACCTTGTGGTGAACCTGTGGAGAACTCGTCACAACGAGTGGGATCCTCGTACGTTTTCCCTCGGCGTTGCCGTGGGTTGGAACACACCCGAACCGCGGATTCGGGGGTAGGAGCAGGGTGTTGACGATGTCCCAAGGTCTTGACCTGGCGCAGCTCTGGGCGGATGTGCGTGCCAACGTGCTGAGCGATGTCTCCCCGGCGGAGGCCCGGTTCCTCGACACGACCACATGCGTCGGATGCAGCGACGGGATCGTGTACGTCGCCACGACGCACAGCTTTGCCATGGAGTGGCTGACGAAGCATCACCATGCACGTCTCCAGGACGGTTTCAGCAACGCCGTCGGCGAGGCGCTGAACCTCGTGATCCTGGTCCGTCCGCCGTCTCCCGACGCTGCCACCCCGATCCCGAGCCCGGAGCCCACCCTCTCGGAAGGCCTCGCACCGCCTCCGCCCGAGGCGAGCAACGTCATCGACCTGACGTCGGGCAGCCCGATGCCGCCGGCACCGACGTTCCCGCCGCAGCCTCCCGCGAACGGCCACCACGTCACTCCGAGTCCGCGACCGCCGGGGCCGAGCGCCGTCCTCCCTCCCCGTCGCCCTCCCCGAGAGGCCGATGAGTTCGAGTCCAAGCTCAACGCGGACTACCGCTTCGAGAGCTTCGTCGTCGGCTCGTCCAACCGCCTGGCCCACGCCGCGGCCATCGCGGTCGCCGAGTCCCCCGCCAACTCCTACAACCCGCTCTTCATCTACGGCGGGTCCGGTCTGGGAAAGACCCACCTCCTGCACGCGGTCGGGCACTACGCGAAGGACCTCTACCCCCGGCTGCGGGTCTGCTACGTGACGACCGAGCAGTTCACCAACGAGTTCATCAACTCGATCCGCGGTGGCGACAACGCGGCGTTCCAGCGCCAGTATCGCCAGGCCGACGTGCTCCTGATCGATGACATCCAGTTCCTCGAGGGCAAGCAGCAGACGCAGGAAGAGTTCTTCCACACGTTCAACTCGCTCTACAACGCCGAGAAGCAGATCGTCATCACGAGCGACCGGCCGCCGAAGCAGATCGCTCGGCTCGAGGACCGTCTCCGCAGTCGCTTCGCGTGGGGCCTGCTCACCGACATCCAGCCGCCGGAGCTCGAGACCCGCATCGCGATCCTGAGCAAGAAGGTCCAGGCCGAGGGTCTGTCGATCTCCCGCGACGTCCTCGAGCACATGGCCACGCTCGTGCAGTCCAACATCCGCGAGCTCGAGGGCGCGCTGATCCGCGTCGTGGCGCAGTCCTCGGTCGACCGCGTCCCGATCGACGTGAGCACCGTCGACGTCGCGCTCAAGGGCATGCTCAACACCACCGGGCACCAGCAGATCACCTGCCCCGCGATCATGGACGAGGTGGCCGGCTACTACGGGCTCACCGTCGACGACCTGACCTCGCGGTCACGCAGCAAGCACCTCGTGACCGCACGTCACGTCGCGATGTACCTCGTTCGCGAGCTCACCGAGATGTCGCTGCCCCGCATCGGCGAGGCGTTCGGCAAACGCGACCACACGACGGTGATGGCCGCGAAGGACAAGATCGCCCTGCTGATGCAGAGCGACACCACGACCTTCAGCCAGGTCCAGGAGCTCACCAACCGCATCAAGTCCCAGGAGCGTGTGTGACGCCTCTGGACACCACCACGCACGTCCCCGGCCACCGAGGCCGGGGGCGACGCATGTCCGGTGTCGACGCCCTGATCGTCCGACGGCCACGCCGAGCGGTGGACGGGCGGTGGACGAGCCGGGCACAAGGTGTGGACAGCACGGGGGACAACCGCTGTGCCCTTCGTGTGGACCTGACACGGGGCAACTCGACCTCCCGGTGTCGAACTCGGGGAACTACATCTGTGTCATGGGGAGAGATGTGGAAGACTGGCGCACTTGTCCCATCGCACTCCACCGACACACTTCGGCGCTGACCAGCAGAAACACCCAGTTCTCCACCGAACCCACAGCCTTGATGGTGATGATTGGTTCTCTCTCTTCTCTCCAAGAACTGATCAACCATGTGGGGGAACAGCCCGCAGACGCCCAACGCCACGCACGACCACAGCACGACCCAGCACACGCCTTCACCAGCCACACCAGCAGCCAGCACCAGCACGACGTGGCATCGCCACGCACCACCGAATCCGGGAGACACCTGACGTGAAGCTCCGAGCAGAACGAGCCGATTTCGCCGACGCCGTGGCCTGGGCCACACGCACCACCAGCGCCCGTCCGGCGCTGCGTGTCCTCGCCGGGGTCCTGCTGGAGGCACACGACGGACGCCTCGTGTGCCGCGCCACGGACCTGGCCACGTCGGCCGAGGTCAGCCTGCCGGTCCACGTCGACGAGCCCGGCCGCGTCGTGCTGCCCGGTCGGCTCCTGAGCCAGATCGTCAGCCGGCTGCCGGACGCGCCGGTGCACCTCGAGGGCACCGGCGACAACCTCACGATCCGCTGCGGCCGTGCGACCTACGAGGTTCGCGGGATGGACGCCGAGGACTTCCCGGCGATGCCCCGTCCGGCCGACGACGCCCCGCGTGGCGTGATCAAGTCCGACGCTTTCCAGCGTCTCGTCGCCCAGGTCGCCCGCGCCGCCGGCACCGACGACAGCCGCCCCGTGCTCACCGGCGTGCAGCTCATCGCGACCAAGGACGGCCTGTCCGCCGCCGCGACGGACTCGTACCGGCTCGCGGTCCGCACGCTCGCCTGGGACGGTGGCGTCGAGGCAACCGCGCTCGTGCCCGCCAAGGCGCTCCAGGAGGCCGCGAAGGCCACGGGACACGCTGGTGGCGCCGTCACGATCGTGTTCGAGGAGGCGCGTGTAACGTTCCTGCTCGGCGACCGTCAGCTGTCGACCACGCTCGTCGAGGGATCCTTCCCCGACGTCCGCGCGCTGCTGCCGGACGGCTTCGAGACCCTCGTGATCGTCTCGCGCCAAGAGCTCATCGATGCACTGCAGCGCGTCGCGGTCGTGTCGCTCGGCATGGCCAACGCGCCGCTGACGCTGCAGTTCGACGAGGACTCCGTGACGCTCGCCGCGGCGAACCAGGAGTACGGCGAGGCCAACGAGTCGCTGACCGCGAAGGTCGACGGTGAGGGCCTGAAGATCGCCTTCAACCCGGACTACGTGCTCTCGGGCCTCGACGCGATGGGGACCGAGGAGGTCCGTGTCGAGCTGCGTGGTGGTCTCAAGCCGGCTGTCCTCCGTCCGCATGTCGCTGCTGAGGAGGGTGCTGACGTCGCGGTCGACGACTTCACCTACCTGCTCATGCCGATGCGCCTGAGCTGACCGACGGACGAGGCACGACGTGCATCTGGTCCGGGTCCAGCTGACCGACTTCCGGTCCTACGCCCGGGCCGACGTCGCGTTCGGTCCCGGGTGCAGCATCCTGCTCGGGGCGAACGGGATGGGCAAGACCAACGTCGTCGAGGCCGTCATCCGGGCTGCCACCGGCGGGAGCCATCGGGTTGCCGGCGACGGGCCGCTGGTGCGGGTCGGTGCGGACCAGGCGCTGGTGCAGATCGAGGCCCGCACCGATCACGGCCGACGGCGCACCCTGGACGTGCAGCTCGGCGGGAGTCGCCCGCGCACCCGGGTGGACGGCAACGACGTCAAGCGCTCCTCCGATGCGCTCGGGGTGGTCCGGATCGTGGTGTTCGCGCCCGAGGACCTCGCGATCGTGCGCGGGACGCCGTCGGAGCGCCGTCGTTACCTCGACGATCTCCTCGGTCAGCGACGCCCGGCGTACGGCGCAGCGCGCGCCGAGTACGAGAAGGTCCTGCGGCAGCGCAACCATCTCCTCAAGCAGCTCCGTGGCGGCCAGGGCCGGGGGGCGGGCGACACGCTCGAGGACTGGGACGAACAGCTCGTCCGTCACGCGGCGACGCTGACCGCGGCGCGCATCGCCGCGGTCCACGCCCTCGCCGGACCCGTCGACCGGGCCTACCGCCAGCTCGCCGACCGCCCCGAGCAGGTCGAGCTGACGTACCGCCTGTCGTGGCAGGAGGGGATCGTCGGCACCGAGACGTCCGGGGTCCCGGATCTCGCTGAGCTGCACGACAAGCTGACTGAACAGGTCCGTCTGCATGCCGATGAGGAGCGCCGCCGCGGGGTCACCCTGGTGGGGCCGCACCGTGACGATCTCGAGCTGATGATCGGCCCGCTCCCGGCACGGACCCACGCGAGTCAGGGAGAGGCGTGGTCGCTCGCGCTGGCGCTCAAGCTCGGGACCCACGACGTGCTCCACCAGGTCGGTGACCGGCCGGTCGTGGTGCTCGACGACGTGTTCTCCGAGCTCGACGCGACCCGTCGGGCACGACTCGCAGCCCAGGCCGAGACCTTCGATCAGGTGATCGTCACCGCGGCGGTACCGAGCGACGTGCCGCTGCGAGGGGTCCGCTACGAGGTCACACTGGTCGATGCGGTCTCGACGATCCGTCGGGTTGATGGCGATCACCACGCTGCGGAAGGGGTCGCGGATGCATGAGGAGGAGCGCCAGCTCGCTCGCCTCCGCGCACAGCACCGTCGTCGGCGCGGTGCGCTGCGACGACAGGGCATCCCGGAAGGTGCACAGGGCGAGGACCTCGGGATCGGTGACGGTGAACGCGTCCGCGGGGTCCCGCCACCGGCCACCGTCGGCGGGCCGCTGCATGCCTTGGTCCGCCAGTCCGGCTGGGCTGGTCCGCTCGCGCTGGTCTCGTTGCGCCGGACGTGGCCGGACATCGTCGGGGATGCGCTGGCCGGCAGGTCGGAGCCTGCGACCGTCCGCGGCACCATCCTGGTGGTTCGCGTGACCACGAGCATCTGGGCGACGGAGGTCAAGATGCAGTCCCGCCAGCTCCGTGGCCTGGTGAACACTCGCGCCACGCTGACCTTCGAGGTCACGGAGATCAACGTCGTCGTCGGCCCGCTCCAGTACCTGCACCTGACCCAGCGGGAGGAGTGAGCGATGCCCGAGCTGCCAGACATCGAGGACTATCGCGCGGCGCTCCGGGCACGCATCGTCGGGCACGAGCTGCAGAAGGTGCTCGTCAAGGGGATCTCGCTGCTGCGGTCCTACGACCCGCCGCTCCACGCGCTGGAGGGTCAGGAGGTGACGGACATCCGCCGGATCGGCAAGCGGCTCGTGTTCGTCTTCGGCCGCGATCCCGACGGCACCGAGCGCAGTGACGAGGACCGGCTGTTCGGCGTCCTTCACCTGATGATCGCGGGACGGCTGAAGTGGGTCGACCAGGTTGCTGCCAAGCCTCCGGGCAAGATCGGCGTCGCCGCGTTCCACTTCGCCCACGGCACGCTCATCCTCACCGAGGCAAGCACCAAGAAGCGGGCACGGTTTCACGTGGAACGTGGCGAGGCGGCGCTGGCTGAGCACGATCGCGGTGGGATCGAGCCGCTCACCATCGACCTGGACACCTTCGCCGACGTGCTGCGGTCCGAGAACCGCACGATGAAGCGCGCGCTCACGGACCAGCGCAAGCTGTCCGGGATCGGCAACGCGTTCAGCGACGAGATCCTGCTGCGCGCCCGGCTGTCCCCGGTCAAGCGCACCAAGCAGCTGACGGATGACGAGATCGCCGCGCTGCACCTGGCCATGCAGGACGTCCTCAACGAGTGGACCGCGATCCTGCGTGCGGAGACGGGCGACGGCTTCCCGACCAACGTCACCGCGTTCCGCACGGACTTCGCGGCGCACGGGAAGTACGGCGAGCCGTGCCCGCAGTGCGACGAGCACAGCCCGATCCAGCGCATCCAGTACGCCAGCAACGAGACGAACTACTGCGCGACCTGCCAGACCGGCGGGAAGGTGCTCGCAGACCGGAGCCTCTCGCGGCTGCTCAAGGACGACTGGCCGACGAACATCGAGGAGCTCGAGTAGGTCGGGCTTGTCAACCCTTGGGCGTCAGCCGAGACGGAAGTCCAGGTCCGCCGAGACGTCGATGACGTCCATCTGTGCCTTCTGGAGCTTTCCGGCGAAGTCCCAGTTGACGGACTGCCAGCGGGTGAACTGATCGAGCACCCAGACGCCGGACTGCCGTGAGCCGTTGCCGGAGCGGCCGTTGCCACCGAACGGCAGGTGCGCCTCGGCGCCGGACGTGGAGTTGTTGATCGACAGCATCCCGGCGCTGATGCGCTCGCGGAACCTGAACGCGGAGGTCGGGTCGGTCGTGTAGATCGACGACGAGAGCCCGTAGCCGTGGCCGTTCGCGAGCTCGATCGCCTCGTCGAGGTCCCCGAAGCGACCCACCCCACAGAGCGGCCCGAAGGTCTCTTCGCGGTACAGCCAGTCATCAGCGGTGATGCCCGTGACGATCGCGGGGTGGCCGTACAGGCCGTTTGAGGGGTCACCGACGAAGCCCGAACGGGGAGCGTCGGTGGTGACCATCCCGACATGGTCGGAGCCGAGGATCTCGTGCTTGCCCGCCTCGACGTGGTCGAAGTGGCGCATCCAGCTGTCCGCGAAGCGCTGGTTCATCAGCGGTCCGAGGACGACGTCGTGCATCGGGTCACCCATGGCCGCGCCGGCTGCTGCTGCGGCGAACTTCTCCACGAACTCGTCGTGGATGGAGTCGTGGATGAACGCGGTCCCGAGCGACGTGCACCGCTGTCCGGCGGTGCCGAACGCGGAGAACAGCGCGCCTTCGACCGCGAGGTCCATGTTCGCGTCGGGCATGACGACCATCGGGTTCTTGCCGCCGAGCTCCAGGCACGGGACCTGGAGGTGACGTCCGGCGAGCTCACCGATCTTGCGCCCGACGACGGACGAGCCGGTGAAGCCGATCTTGTCGACGACGCCGGCTTCGAGCGCGGCCTCGAGCCCCGCGGAGGTGGTCTGGCCGTCCGTGTGCACGATCTGGATCGCCCCAGCCGGCGCACCGGCGCGCGCCATGATCTGGAAGAACGCGTCCGCGATGGCGGCGGAGTACTCCGCAGGCTTCCACACGCAGGTGTTGCCGCAGAGCAGGGCGGGGACGATGTACCAAGCCGGGACCGCGACGGGGAAGTTGCCTGCAGTGATCACGGCGACCACCCCGACGGGCTTGCGGAACGTGAACAGCTGCTTGTCCGGCATCTCCGATGGAACGGTCATGCCGTAGAGGCGTCGTCCCTCACCGAGGAAGAAGTCACAGGTGTCGATGATCTCCTGGACCTCGCCGAGTGACTCGGCGTACGGCTTGCCGATCTCGGCGGTGACGAGGCGGGCGAGCGCCTCCTTGTTGGCCTCGACGATGCGGCCCATCTGTTGGATGACGCGGCCGCGGACCGGCGCCGGTGTCGCGGCCCATCCGGCCTGGGCGTCCTTCGCGGCCCTGCACGCGGCGACGAAGGTGTCGGCGTCGCCGAGCTCGACGCGGGCGATCTCGACGCTCGTGTCGGCAGGGTTCACCGTGGTGACGATGCCCCCGGGAGCGTCGGTGACGGGCTGGCCGTTGATGACGGACTGGACGGTGCGGACCATGGGAAGCTCCAGACGATGCGGATGTCGTAGGGTCAGACGCTCGGGTGTTCAGGTGGTCGTGGTGCGCAGCACCCGGGTGAGGCGCGCGAGGCCTTCGGTGAGGTCCTCGCGGGTGATCGCGAGCGAAGGTCGGAACCGCACGCTGCGCTCGCCGCAGCCCAGCAGGATGGTGTGTTCCTCTCGGAAGAGCCGTCCTGTCACGTCGTTGCGGACAGCCTTGGTGGGCAGGTCGAACGACACGATCAGGCCGCGTCCCCGGACGTTGGACACCAGCGTGGGGTGCTCGGCAGCGAGGGCGGTGAGCTGATCGACGAGCCAAGCTCCCTGGGTGGAGGCGTTGGTCATCAGGTCGTCGCGCTCGATGATCTCGAGGATCTTGGTGGCCCGGACCTGATCGGTCAGGTTGCCGCCGAACGTCGAGTTGAGCCGCGAGGAGACGGCCAGGGCGTTGGTCTCGACCTCGTTGACCCGGCGTCCGGCCATGATCCCGCAGACATGCAGCTTCTTGCCGAACGCGATCACGTCCGGTTCGAGGCCGAGCTGCTGATAGGCCCACGGCGAGCCCGTCATCCCTGCGCCGGTCTGCACCTCGTCGAGGATGAAGAGCGCGTCGTGCTCGACGCAGAGCGCCTGCATCGCCTGGAGGAACTCCGGCCGAAGGTGGCGGTCGCCACCCTCACACTGGATCGGCTCGGCGAGGAAGCACGCGATGTCGTGTGGGTTCGCGGCGAACGCCGCGCGGGCCTCGTCGAGCGCCTGCTCCTCGGCTGCGACGATCGCGTCGAGGTGGTCGACGATCGGGAAGGTGACGGCGGGGGAGGAGATCCGCGGCCATGCGAACTTCGGGAACCGGTCGGTCTTGATCGGATCGGTGTTCGTCAGCGACAGCGCGTACCCGGTGCGGCCGTGGAAGGCATGGCGCAGGTGCATGACCTGCATCCCGAGGTCGCGTGATCGCCCAGCCTGCTCGTTGCGCTGCGACTTCCAGTCGAACGCGAGCTTCACGGCGTTGCCGACCGCGACCGAGCCGCCCTCGATGAACAGGTAGCGCGGCAGCTCCGGGTCTCCGAGGACCCGGGCAAGCGTGGCGACGAAGCGAGCCTGCTGCGGCGTGTAGACGTCGGAGTTCGACGGCTTGTTCATCGCGACCGCGAGCAGCTCCTCGCGGAATGCGTCGTCGTCGACGAGGCCCGGGTGGTTCATCCCGAGCGCGTTCGAGGCGTAAAAGGTGAACAGGTCCAGCCAGCGCTGACCGGTGGTGTCGACCAGCCAGGAGCCCTGTGAGGCGACGGGGTCCATGACCATCGGGAACCCGTCGACCAGGAGGTGGTCGCCGAGCGCCTTCAGGGTGGCGTCGGCGATCGCGTCGGGCGTGCTCATGCTGCCTCGCTGGGAGAGGACGGGCCGGGTCGACGAGCATGGCAGGTCGCGCGGCTCCGCGCGCGCCGGTCGGCGCGTATCGCACGCTCCCGACCAACTGGGTCGCGCGACGCAGAACGCCGCTGCGCGCGTGGACCTCAGAGGAGAGGTCAGGTGGCTGAGCGGGGGTTGTTCTCCACAGACGCGCTCTGCGTTGGTGTCAGCGGGGGGCTGATCGACTAGGATCTCTGTCAGATCGTCGAGGTGGGACCTTGGTGTCCACCGCTCCCGCGAGCGACCTCGAACGCACTCCGACAGCGCCCGGACCCGGGTGCATGCACGTCTGGCCGTGACGGCCGCCGACCCAGGACTGCACGTGGCTGACGATGCCCTCACCCCGCCCCTCGACGACGAGCTCACGCCACTGGCGGAGGTGGACGGGAAGCCGATCGCCGACGGGAAGAGCGGGAACTACGACGCCTCGAGCATCACGGTCCTCGAAGGGCTCGAAGCCGTCCGCAAGCGTCCCGGCATGTACATCGGCTCGACCGGCCCGCGAGGGCTGCACCACCTGATCTGGGAGGTCGTGGACAACAGCGTCGACGAGGCCCTGGCGGGACGCTGCTCCGAGATCTGGGTCGAGCTCACCGCCGACGGCGGCGTGCGCGTCTCCGACGACGGCTCCGGCATCCCCGTCGACATCCACAAGACCGAGGGTCGCCCGGCCGTCGAGGTCGTCCTGACCGTCCTGCATGCGGGTGGGAAGTTCGACAACAAGGCCTACGCGGTCTCCGGGGGCCTGCACGGCGTCGGCGTGTCCGTGGTCAACGCGCTGTCCGAGACCCTGAAGGTCGAGATCCACCGCGATGGTCACATCCACGAGCAGACCTACCACCGCGGTGCTCCTGCGGCGCCGCTGGAGATCACCGGCGACACCGACGGCCACGGCACGACGATCTCGTTCTGGCCGGACCCGCAGATCTTCGAGGCCACCGACTTCACGATCGACACGATCGTCCGGCGTCTGCGTGACACCGCGTTCCTCACCGCCGGCCTCAAGATCCACCTGACGGACTCGCGCCCGCGCGACGCTGCCCAGGAGGACATCGCCCCGCGCGAGTACGAGTTCCACGCCCCGGGCGGGCTGAAGGACTTCGTCGACCACCTCCGCAGCACCAAGGCGAAGGACGGCCTGCACGAGGTCATCCACTTCGAGACCGAGGACATCGCCGCCGACGGCTCCGCGATGAGCGTCGAGATCGCCTTCCAGTGGATCCAGGACTACAACGACTCGATCCTGAGCTTCGCGAACACGATCAACACCCACGAGGGTGGCGTGCACGAAGAGGGCTACCGCACCGCCGTCACGTCGGTGTTCAACAAGCATGCACGCGACAAGGGGCTGCTCAAGTCCAAGGACGTCGAAGCGCTCACCGGCGACGACCTGCGTTCCGGCCTCATCGCCATCATCTCGGCGAAGATCTCGGACCCGCAGTTCGAAGGCCAGACCAAGACCAAGCTCGGCAACACCGAGATGAAGGGCTTCGTTCAGAAGGCCACCTACGCACACCTGCAGGGCTGGCTCGAGGAGCACCCCGGCGAGGCCAAGGCGATCATCTACAAGGCCGAAGGCGAGGCACAGGCTCGTATCGCGGCGCGCAAGGCCCGCGACCTGACGCGACGCAAGAGCGCGTTCGAGTCCGGTGGGCTTCCCGGCAAGCTCAGCGACTGCCAGTCACGCGACCCGGCCGAGTCCGAGCTCTACATCGTCGAGGGTGACTCCGCCGGTGGCTCCGCGAAGATGGCCCGCGACCGCCGCATCCAGGCGATCTTGCCGATCCGCGGCAAGATCATCAACGTCGAGAAGGCGAACCTCACCAAGACGCTGAAGAACAACGAGGTCCAGACGCTGATCACGGCGATGGGCACCGGGTTCGCGGAGGACTTCGACGTCAGCAAGAGCCGCTACCACAAGCTCATCCTGATGGCGGATGCTGACGTTGATGGCTCGCACATCCGGACGTTGCTGCTGACGTTCCTGTTCCGTCACATGCGCCCGTTGATCGATGCCGGCTACGTCTACATCGCTCAGCCTCCGCTGTTCCAGCTCAAGCACCCGACGCGCAAGAAGGTCGTCGAGTACGCCTTTTCCGACGCCCAGAAGGAAGCGGTCATCAGCTCGTGGGACCTCACGCCCGAGAAGCGCGAGAAGGTCGACACGCAGCGCTTCAAGGGCCTCGGAGAGATGGACCCCGATCAGCTGTGGCACACCACGATGGATCCGGAGAAGCGCACGCTCAAGCAGGTGCGCCTCGACGACGCGGCCGCCGCGGACGAGATGTTCTCGATCCTCATGGGTGACGACGTCGAGTCGCGCCGCAACTTCATCCAGGCCAACGCCCGCTACGCGACGCTCGACGTCTGAGCCCGGACGGAACCGCTGTGAACGACCTCCCCACTCCCACACCTGCCGGTGAACGTGCCCGTACCAGGCGCGCTGCCGGGCTCGCCCTGCTGATCGGCCTGCTCTTCATCGGCGGGCTCCTCGCGTTCATGGGCGTCCCCGCGCCGATCGCGTTCGGCATCGGCCTGTTCATGGGCCTCGCGTTCGCGGGCCTGCTGCTGGCGGCCTCCAAGCGCGCCGCCACCTTCGACCCCACTCCGATGGCCACCCGCGAGCAGGCGACGCGCGCGATGACCGATCCGGGCACCACGAACCACCCTGAGGACCACGCGTGAGCGACCAGATGCCCCCCGAGGGCCCCGACGACGTCAACGACGACGGGCTCGACGACGACGTCGCCCCCGACGCCTCGACGCTGACCGCACGCGTCGAGCCGGTCATCATCGAAGACGAGATGCGTTCGTCGTACCTCGACTACGCGATGTCGGTCATCGTCGGACGTGCCCTGCCGGACGTCCGTGACGGGCTCAAGCCCGTCCACCGACGGATCCTGTTCTCGATGTTCGAGTCGAACCTGCGTCCCGACCGCCCGTACCGCAAGTGCGCGTCCGCGGTCGGCGACGTCATGAAGAAGTACCACCCGCACGGTGACAGCTCGATCTACGACGCGCTGGTCCGCATGGGTCAGGACTTCTCGATCCGCTACGAGCTCATCGACGGGCACGGCAACTTCGGCTCCGTCGACGGCGACCGCGCGGCGGCGATGCGTTACACCGAGTCGCGTCTCAGCCGCCTCTCCATGGAGCTGCTCCGTGACATCGACGAGGACACCGTCGACTTCAAGGAGAACTACGACGGCTACGAACAGGAGCCGGTCGTCCTGCCGGCCCGGTTCCCGAATCTGCTCGCCAACGGCTCGACGGGAATCGCCGTCGGCATGGCGACCAACATCCCGCCGCACAACCTCACCGAGCTCATCCAGGCGACCATCGCGCTCATCGACGACCCGTCGCTGACCGCCGTCGACCTGATGCAGTACGTCCCCGCACCGGACTTCCCGACCGGGGGCCTCATCCTCGGCCAGGCCGGCTGCTACGACGCCTACACCACCGGTCGCGGCTCGGTGAAGGTCCGCGCGGTCTGTGAGATCGAGGAGATCAACAACAACCGCGAGCGGATCGTCGTCACCGAGATCCCGTTCATGGTCAACAAGGCCAACCTGATCATCAAGATCGCCTCGCTCGTCGGCGACAAGGTCATCGAGGGGATCTCAGATCTGCGCGACGAGTCGTCGCGCGAGGGCATGCGGGTCGTCGTTGACATCAAGCGTGGCCACAACGGCCAGGTCGTCCTCAACCAGCTGTTCAAGCACACCCAGCTGCAGGACTCGTTCGGGGTCAACCTCCTCGCCCTCGTCGACGGGGTGCCGAAGACCCTGACGCTGGATCAGTGCCTCCGCCACTACATCGACCACCAGGTCGAGGTCATCACCCGCCGCACCGCCTACCGCCTGCGCAAGTCCGAGGAGCGCGCCCACGTCCTCGAGGGCCTGCTCGTCGCGCTGGACCACATCGACGAGATCATCGCGTTGATCCGCGCCTCGGAGTCCGCCGACGCGGCCCGCGGCCAGCTGATGACGCGCTTCGACCTGTCCGACATCCAGGCGCAGGCGATCCTCGACATGCAGCTGCGTCGCCTCGCGGCCCTGGAGCGTCAGCGCATCCAGGACGAGTACGACAAGCTCATGGAGATCATCACCGAGCTGCGCGCGATCCTCGCGGACCCGCAGCGGGTGCTGGACATCATCAAGGAGGAGATGACCGCGGTCGGCGATCGCTACGGCGACGCCCGACGCTCCAAGGTCGTGGCCTACGACGGCGACATGTCCGTCGAGGACCTCATTCCTGAGGAGAACGTGGTCATCACGATCACGCGTGGCGGCTACGTGAAGCGCACCTCGCAGTCCGAGTTCCGCGCGCAGCGCCGCGGTGGGGTCGGCGTCAAGGGCGCCGCCATGAAGGAGGACGACATCGTCAGCGTCCTGCTGACCTGCTCGTCGCACGACTACCTGCTCTTCTTCACCAACCAGGGCCGCGTCTACCGGATCAAGGCCTACCAGGTGCCGGAGAAGGCCCGCGCCTCGCGCGGCGTCTACCTCGCGAACGTTCCCGGGCTCACCCTGGAGGAGGACGAGAAGGTCGCCGCAGTGCTCGACCTGCGCGAGTTCAAGGACGACGACAGCCGCTCGCTGCTGTTCGCGACCCGCAAGGGGATCGTCAAGCGCACGAAGCTCACCGAGTACGACTCGCCCCGCTCCGTCCTCATCGCGATCAACCTGCGAGAGGACGACGAGCTCATCGGCGTCGACCTCGTCGAGGACACCGACGACGTGCTGATCGTCTCGCGCAACGCCCAGGCCATCCGGTTTGCCGTCGACGACGCTCGCACCATGGGGCGCAGCGCCGGTGGCGTGATCGGCCTGCGGCTCTCCGACGACGACGAGGTGCTCGCGATGGCACCGGTCGCCGACGAGGCCGGTTCCTACCTGCTGGTCATCTCCGAGGAGGGGCTCGGCAAGCGCACCCCGATCGCGGAGTACCCGACCCACAAGCGTGGCGGCAAGGGCGTGACGAGCCAGAAGCTGACCGGCAAGACCGGACAGCTCGCCGGTGCGGTCGTGGTCGGCGTGGGCGACGAGATCCTCGTCATCGGCTCCGGCGGCACCGTCATCCGGACCTCGACCGATGACGTGAAGCCCCAGGGTCGCAACACTCAGGGCGTACGCATCATGAACACCCGCTCCGGGGCACAGGTGATCGGGGTTGCCCGGGTCGTCGAGGACGACGGCGAGGACGATGCGGTCACCCCGGAGATCGCGCCGAGCGATCTCGTCCCGGACGACACCGTCACCGACACCGACACCGCTGAGGACGCGGAGGCGGCGACCGATGGTCCAGCGGACGAGGACGCATCCAACAGCGACCCGACTGAGTCCTAGACTGTCGGGCATCGTCCGGCGTCCCTGCCTTGAACTTCGACACGATCTGAAAGGTCGAGCGTGACCAGACGCCGACTCACCCTCCGGCGCATCGACCCCTGGTCGGTGTTGAAGTTCGGACTCATCTTCAACATCGCCCTTCTCGGGATGCTGCTCCTCGCGGGCCGCATCGTGTGGTTCGTCATCCGTCGGCTCGAGATCATCGAGCGTGTCTGCGACACGGCGACCACGATCGCGAGCCTCGAGACGTGTGGGATCGACGGTGGCGAGCTGTTCCGGCAGAGCGCCGGCCTCGGCCTCGTGTCCGTGCTGGTCCTGACGGGCGTGATGGTGTTCTTGGCGTTCCTGCTCAACCTGATCTTCGACCTCACCGGCGGTATCGCGATGACGGTCGACGATGAGCTCGGCGAGGCGGTCGCGGGCAGCTCGACGACGAGCGCGTCCGTGTCGAACGAGCGGACCGAGGCTGCGCGTCAGCGCCGCTCCGCCACGATGGTCGACACGCCCCGCAC
>RCMY010001252.1_pt1 | contig 24205 bp, 23 predicted proteins | sample 2041341 | NCBI WGS metagenome assembly RCMY01 (sample SAMN09708234, study PRJNA481090) | Marine sediment metagenome, whole genome shotgun sequencing project.
CTGGAGCACTGGCGCAAGGAACCCAGACTCTCCATCCTGGAGAGATATGCTGAAGTACTGGGGATAGAAATGGAAAAGCTTTTTGATATGGCAGATAGAGCCCTATATTGCAGCAAAAAAGAACGGAATTGTATAACCTTCGCGGAAAAATAGAAGGGGAAATATTACATTTCTCAAGCCGCCCGAATGAATAGACAATATTCATTCGGGCGGCTATTTTTTAGGCAACGCCAAAGAAAAATTTTCAGCATCATTTTTTGCCATAATGTTCTGACAAACATTGTTCTTGTTGCAAAAGAAGTGAATACGTATAATACAAATAAAGAAAGAGGTGAATTTCCATCGTTAGTAATGAAAGAAGACAGAAACTGCTGAAAATTCTCAAAGGCAGTTTAAAAAACGCACCGTTTACCGTAGAAGAACTTGCGACAATACTCGAAATATCACCAAGAACTGTACGCTATGACTTGGATTTACTGACAAGGGAATGTGCTTCTGAAGGGTTAAGGATCTGCAAAAAAACAGGAAGGGGGATTTGGCTTGAACAAGTGGCGAAATCAGTTCCTTTGCTCAATTCTGCAGAATCTGTTCTTTGGGGAAGAACGGAGCGTTGTCAAGCAGTTGTCACGGAATTATTAGATAAAGATATTTGTTCTATCGATGCACTTGCAGAGCAGTTGTCGATAAGTAGAAACACGTTGCTTCGAGATCTGAAAACCGTGCAGGATATGTTGAATAAACGAAATCTTACATATCACTCAAAACGTGGACAGGGTATATGGGCTGGTGGAACAGAACAATCCATAAGAGATATGCTGATACATATTTTTTCTAGCATTTTATACAATTTTACGGATATTGAGAAATACAAAAAAAGTGTATGCGTAGAATATCTCTTTGGGCAATATACGACGAATATACCTGTGCCAGAGATTGCAAATGTGTTTTTGGGATTAATGAAAGAACAAAATTTTTTAGAAAATGATATGTCTATCAATCGCATGATTTGTTCTTTACTCATTCAATATAAACGTCTTGTCCAAAAAAAATGTATAGATAATGCACAACCGGTATATTTTATTTCAGATGAAGGGGAACGGTTGAAAGAATTATCAGCAAGATTAGCGGAAGCATTATCGCATTTACATCCGGATTTTTTATTGGAAACAGAAAAACAATATATTATGAAGGAGTTGCTGCATAGCCGGATCTACTTGTTTGCAGAGGGCGGGATAGCAAATAAAGATGAGAATCTCAATTTGGCAGCTTTGGCTCTTGCCCGGAAGTTTGTTGAATATGCGCAGGTATGGCTCGGTGATATCTATATGGAAGATGAGGAGCTTATTTATAACCTTGCCATGCATTTACAACCATCCATTGAACGTGCTCAAGCCGGGATTGAATTGACGAATTCATTATTACCTGAAATCAGGAAACAATATAGTGGTCTGTTCATGATTGCAAAAAAAGCCGCAGAAAAAATTTTTTTGCAGACAAAAATCAAATTATCGGAAGATGAAATAGGATATTTGACCATTCACCTAGGGGGTGCTGTAGAACGGCGCAAAATTCGAAAATCCAAGAAATTATCGGTCCTTCTCGTCTGTGGCAATGGAGTCGGAACAGCAAATCTTTTGGCGATTACTTTGAAAAACCGTATGCCGCACATCGATATCGTAAAAATTGTCTCTCTATATAAATTACAGGCAAATGATATAACAGATATTGATATTGTCATCAGTACGGTAGCACTTGATTTACCGGGAACTGCGGTTTTACGGGTATCACCGATTCTTACCGAAACAGAAATCAAAGTAATCGATAATCAAATGCAATATTTCTATGATAAAAAATTTGCTAGAACTTTGCTTGCTGCTGCGCAAACGGTTCCTTTGCGGCTAAAAGATGTTTTGTCAGAAGATATGATCAGTCTCAATCAAAAAGCTGTTGATTGGCAATCAAGCGTACGGTTAGCAGGGCATATCCTTGAAGCTGCAGGTGCTGCTACGGAGGGATATACAGAGCAGATGGTCGCGTGTATAGATAAGCTTGGTCCATATATTATTGTTTGCCCAGGTGTTGCCATGCCGCATGCTCGTGTCGATGATGGTGCGAGAAAAGTAGCCGTCAGTTTTCTTCGATTGAAAAAAGGGGTAACTTTTAGTGCAGAGCATAAAGCTGTTGATATGATTTTTGCTTTTTCGACAGTTGATGAAAAATCTCATTTACAAATCATGTCAGACCTTTGGGAGCTTTTCACCAACGAACAAATTATGAAATGTTTACGGCAAGCTGAAACGAAACAAGAGATTTTGCAAATAATCCAGCAAGTGTCTGGATAATGTCGAAATGGGGAATACTTTATGTTGGAGGAATATATTGAAAAAAATGGTCTGTTGCTGCAGCAATTTTGTCGAGGCTGGGAAGATGCTATAGAAAAAGGAGCAGCTCCGTTATTGGCAGCAAATAGTATAGATAGAAAATATATAGAAGCAATTAAGAAAAACCATAAGGAAATCGGGCCATATATGGTTATTGCACCAGGTATTATGCTATCGCATGCGCGTCCTGAATGTGGAGCCAAGAAACTCGGCCTTACAATCATGACGCTTTCTAAACCGATTGTTTTTGGTCATACGCTTAACGATCCGGTTGATTTGATTTTTACGTTGGCAACGCCAGATGAGAACAGTCACTTGAAAATGCTGGAAGATCTTATGGGGTTTATGATGAAAGCAGATCTCTTAGCCGAATTACAAAGTGTTAAAACGCCAGTGGAAGCACTGGCTATAATAAAAAGGAGTGAAGAAAAATGAAAATTCTAGTTTGTTGTGGGAGTGGGCTTGGCAGCAGTTTTATGATTGAAATGAATATCAAAAAAGTTTTAGTCGAGATTGGTGTCGAGGCAGAAGTTTCGCATAGTGATCTGTCCTCAGCTTCTGGTATTAAATCGGATATCTATGTAGGGACCAGAGATATCGCAACGCAGCTTACGTCTTTAGGCGGTATCGTAGTATCGTTGAATAATATGATTGATAAAAATGAACTCAAAGAAAAAATGGTGCAGGCGATAGATCAGGTAAAATAAGGAGGAAAGAGCTATTATGTTAAAATTTATACTCGATATTTTAAGTGTTCCGGCTGTATTGATCGGTATAGTTTCTATGATAGGATTGATTGCGCAGAAAAAAGGCCTATCGGATATTTTGAAGGGTTCTATAAAGACTGTCATGGGCGTTCTGATTCTGGGCGGTGGAGCTGGGATTGCAGTAGCAGCTTTATCTTCTTTTGGCATCATGTTCCAGCAAGGTTTTGGCATCAATGGTGTCGTGCCGCACAATGAAGCAATTGTTGGTATGGCTTTAAAAGAATATGGAACACAGACCGCACTTATCATGGCTTTTGGTATGGTCGTCAACGTTTTGATTGCGCGTTTCACACCGTTGAAATTCATATTTCTTACCGGACATCACACCCTTTATATGGCTTGTATGATCGGTATTATTTTAACGGTTGGCGGAATGCAGGGAACATCTTTGGTTATTGTAGGCTCGTTATTGCTAGGTTTTATTATGGCCCTGTTTCCAGCCATTGCCCATCCGACCATGAAGAAAATTACAGGCAGTGATGATGTCGCTTTTGGACATTTTGGTACAATTGGTTATGTTTTTGCTGCATGGATAGGTTCTTTGTTTGGGAATAAGGAAAAAACAACAGAGGATATTAATTTTCCACAAGGATTGACGTTTCTTAGAGATTCATCTCTGGCTATTTCTTTAGTTATGCTGGTTCTGTTCTTTATCGTGGCAATTGCCTCTGGACCTGATTTCGTGCAGGAAAAGCTCAGTGGCGGGCAAAATTTCCTCGTCTTTTCAATGATTCAAGCAATTACCTTTGCCGGTGGTGTATATGTTATTTTAGCTGGTGTTCGTTTGGTGCTTGCTGAAATCGTTCCAGCATTCACTGGGATAGCTACTACTTTGGTACCAAATGCAAAGCCAGCAATTGACTGTCCCGTTGTATATCCTTATGCACCGAATGCTGTTTTGATTGGATTTTTGTCGAGTTTTGCCGGTGGGGTTTTGGGAATGGCCATCTTGTTATTATTTGAAAAATCTATGCCAGGGCTTCCGATTATTTTGCCGGGCGTTGTTCCGCATTTCTTCTGTGGAGCCACTGCTGGTGTATTCGGTAATGCCACGGGTGGCTTGAAAGGTTGTATTTTTGGTGCATTTGCCCAAGGCCTTTTAATTACCTTCCTACCAGTTTTATTGATGCCTGTTATGGGAAATCTCGGCTTTGCCAACACAACATTCAGCGATGCTGATTTTGGTGTTGTGGGTATTATTTTGGGGAATATCATTCATTTGATTCAATAAAATAAAGCCACACCTATGAATATGCTGGATTTTGGCGAATTAAGCGTATTCATAGGGTGGCTTTTTTAGGAGGCTGCATTATGGAGTTATTAGAAATAAAGGAAGCTGCAAGAAAAATTCGCCGGGATACAATCGATATGATCTATAAAGTGAAATCAGGGCATCCTGGTGGAGCTTTATCCATTGCGGATATTTTGGCGGTATTATATTTTTCTGAAATGAGAATTGATCCAGAAAATCCCCAATGGGAAGATCGAGATCGATTTGTTCTGTCGAAAGGCCACGCTTGCACATCACTATATGCGGCGTTGTCGCAAAGAGGCTATTTTCCTCGCGAAAAATTATGGACACTTCGCCAGTATAAATCAATCCTTCAAGGTCATCCGGATATGAAAGTCACTCCAGGTATAGATATGTCATCTGGTTCGCTTGGGCAGGGCCTTTCAATCGCAAACGGGATGGCTTTGGCAGCTAGGCTACAGAATAAATCATATCGTGTTTATGTAGTTTTAGGTGATGGCGAGCTAGAAGAAGGACAGATTTGGGAAGCGGCAATGACTGCTGCACAATATAAGCTTGATAATTTAGTTGCTTTTGTTGATGCCAATGCTTTGCAAATCAACGGAACAACCGATGACGTCATGAAAGTTGAGCCTATCAAAGGAAAATTTGAAATGTTTGGTTGGCATGTGATAGAAGTTGATGGACATGACATTTTAGCTTTGCAGAAAGCCTTACAGACAGCAAAGAACATAAAAGGAAAACCCGTTATGATTGTAGCAAAAACAATTAAAGGGAAAGGTGTTTCCTTTATGGAAGGGCAAGCTAAGTGGCATAGCGGCGTTTTGACGCAAGAACAATATGAAAAAGCAGTTGCTGGTTTGGGAGGAAATTGCTGATGGGAACAACAATGCGAGAAATATTTGGTAGAACACTGCAAAAATTGGCAGAAGATCCACGTTTGGTCGTATTGGATGCGGACCTAGGATCAGCGACAAAAGCGCTCTTATTTAAAGAGGTCTGCCCAGAAAGATATGTGGATGTTGGGATAGCCGAACAAGATATGGTTGGAATGGCTGCGGGACTATCTGTTTGTGGCATGATTCCTGTCGCAGCTACTTTTTCAGTATTTATGGCAGGGCGGGCACTCGATCAGATCCGAAATACAGTTGCTTATCCCAAACTCAACGTCAAGCTGGTCGGTACACATGGCGGCGTCAGTGTCGGTTATGATGGTGGATCACATGAAGCTGTGGCGGATATTTCAATTATGAGGTCGCTTCCTAATATGACGGTACTGTGTCCATCAGATGCCCCAGAAACAGAAGCCGCGTTACGTGCAGCGTACGAATATAATGGCCCAGTATATTTGCGGATTAGCCGAATTGGTGTAACAGATTATCACAAAGAACCGTTTACGTTTAAAATTGGAAAAGGAGAACTTGTGAGAGCGGGCAATGATTGTACTGTGGCCGCTACGGGAATCATGGTCGCTGCTGCTATAGAAGCGTCAGAGCGGTTAGAAAAAGAAGGGATTTCTATAGAGGTTCTTAATATAGCATCAATCAAGCCAATTGATAAGGAACTATTGATTGAATCTGCAAAAAAAACAGGTGCATTTGTAACGGCGGAAGAACACACTGTTTTAGGCGGACTAGGTTCTGCGGTCGCCGAAGTTTTGGCTGAAAATTATCCAGTACCTATGAAATTTGTCGGAATCAAAGATGTTTTCGGCTGTTCAGGAAATCCGGATACGTTACTGCAAGAATATGGATTAACAGCAAAGGATATCGTACTAGCAGTGAAAGAAGTTGTGGGGAAGAGATAAGCGGTTATAGTACTGTTTTTTGAAGAGTGTATTCTAAAATTGAGTATTTTATTTTTATAACTTTGACGATAAAATAAAAATATTAAATATTTGTATGGCGGCTGAATAAATTCCAAGGAAATGTTCAGTCGCTTATTTATGTAAAAAATCTCCTTTGTGATAGTTAAATAGCAATAAACTAGTTTTTATATTGCAAAAAATCTTTTTCTTGTAATATTTGGATGAGAGTCTTAAAATTATAAGATAATTAAGTATTTTTGATAAATTGAAATCGATTTTATGAAATGCTATTTTTCTACATAGGAGATAATATTTCACAAAATATTAAATAGAATAATGCAGTCTAGTAACGTATATCATAATAGTAGGAGCGTGATTTGGTATGTTTAAACGTATATGGTGTTGTATGTGGATCTGCCTTTTGCTTTTGTCTGGTCTTGTGCAGGCGGAAGATTGGCATGATCTTCCTGATGGGATTTGTGCTAGATATGCCGCGCAAGAGTTTGAAAAAATAGCTCCGGCACCCGGGGTGAATTGGCTCAATGAAAATTATGATTGGGTATCACAGGCACAACAGGCAGGCTGGGTCGTAAGATGCAATGTTAGAGAGGCTATTCCAGGTGCGATTGCTGAATGGCAAGGCGTAAATCGTGATGGGGGACATGTTGCAATTGTTCGTGAAGTCTTGGCGGATCGTATCATTGTTCAAGAATATAATGTAGGAACTGTTGTTGGGACAAAGAAATATTCTTTTGGCGATAAACATTATAATTCCCCGATGACCGATGGTTGGGGCAAAGAGACTTCTCGGGCAATTAAATATGAAGAAATGCTAAAAATGGATGATCGTAAATTCATGGGCTATATTTGGCCTGTTCGTCAAAGTGATTATGATAAAGCACCAGATCAATATAAAATCAATGTGGTAGAACAAATGCAAAAAAAAGAGCCCAAATACAAAGGATTTGATAAATATTGGTCCGTGGCCTATGATTTGCAAGAGTTTGATAAAGTAGCCCCCGCTCCAGGTGTGAATTGGCATGGAAATGTAGGGCAATGGATCGTATCGGCCAACCAAAATGGCTGGGAAACAGGGCTGAATCTAAAGGAGGCAAGACAAGGGGCTATTGCCATTTGGAAAGCCGCAGAAAAGAATATGTATAGAGTAGCTATTGTTGATGAAGTTAAAACGGATTCAATACAGGTACATGGCTGGAAGAAAAATCTTCGCCCTTATACAATGGCAATCGATTTTTCGGAAAAACCGGATCCAGACGGATATGTTTTCGAAGGTTATATTTATCCAAGCAGAAAATAGTGGGTAATAAAAAATACGGAAAATCACAAAAATATAATCATGCAATACAGATTGGGAACTACAACGCAGTATTTTTCAATCTGTATTGTAGTTTTAAAAGAATAAAATTTATTGATTTTTCTATTGACAATAAAAACGACTGGTCGTATAATTTGATTAATAAAAGTAAATGAGGTGTTAGTATGAATACGACAACAAAATTGGAACCTTTATTTCAGCCGATTACTTTGGGGAATTTGCATATAAAAAACCGCGTCGTTATGGCGCCGATGACACGGGGATTTTCGCCTAATGGGGTGCCGGGAGACGATGTTGCGGCTTATTATCGTCGCCGGGCAGAAAATGAAACGGGATTGATCATCACCGAAGGAACATTGATTAATCACCCGGCTGCAGCTGAGGGGATGAATCGACCCAATTTTCATGGAGAAGCTTCTCTAGCTGGATGGAAACATGTTGTGGATGAAGTCCATAAAGTTGGTGGCAAGATTGTTCCGCAGCTTTGGCATGTTGGGATGGCAAGACAGGCTGGTGGTGAGAACCCTAATCCGGAATCTTTACCAGTCGGACCTTCTGGCATTGATGTAATGACAGGGAAACAAGTGACAGAGCCACTTGGCAAAGAAGAAATCAAATCCATTATTGCGGCGTTTGGGCAAGCGGCAGCCGAGGCAAAGCGGATTGGTTTTGATGGGATTGAAATTCATGGTGCACATGGATATCTTATCGATCAGTTCCTTTGGGCGAAGACCAATCAGCGAGAGGATGAATATGGCGGATCTGCCGTTGATCGTACTCGTTTTGCTTGCGAGGTCGTCAAAGCCTGCCGGGCGGCAGTAGGTAAGGATTTCCCCATAATTTTCCGCTATTCACAATGGAAGCTTGGGAACTACCAAGACAAACTAGCCAATACGCCGGAAGAATTGGAAGCAATTTTATTGCCAATTCGCGATGCTGGAGTCGATATATTCCATTCTTCGACACGTCGCTATTGGAATCCAGAATTTGAAGGATCCGAGTTGAATCTTGCTGGCTGGACAAAGAAAATCACAGGCAAGCCTGTAATTACAGTTGGCTCGGTAGGTTTGGATACGAATTTCATTGAGTTTTTCACTGAAGGAAAAGGTGCAAAACATACAAGCTTGGAACCGCTTATTGAGCGTCTTGAACGAAATGAATTTGATCTCGTTGCCGTTGGTCGGGCGCTGCTGGCTGATCCTGCTTGGGCAAGAAAAATTCATGAAGATAAAGCAGATACTTTGATTTTATTCGAAAAAGGATCAGAGAATACATTGTCTTGAAGCATGTGAATAATAAAATACAGGCAATATATGAAAAATGATATTGATATCAATTTTGCAGCTCATCGAGTCAGATGGGCTGCTTCTTTGTAATTTAAAATGAAATTTTTGGGATAATATGTTATTTGTAAGTTGAAATCGCAAATTGAAGACGACATTTAATATAACTATGAAATGAAAATAAATTTTCTCGAAATCTTGAAAGGATATCTTCTCTCTGTCGAAGAAATACCTTCTCATATCGATATTACACGATTGCGAAGGGGCGTTGTTTTATGCAAATTAGTTCATATCGTGGTAAGTTACAAATGCTGGGAATCATGGTCTTTGCAACGGTCATTTTAAATGCGGTCTTACTATTCTATATAATTTCTTATAACAATGAAATCAAAGAAATTGATTATCCTTCGGCAAATTTTGCCAATGAAATGAAGTATTCAGTAATACAGGTGCAACAATATCTCAGTGATATCAGCGCTACTCGGGCTATGGACGGAAAAGATGATGGGTTCCAAAATGCCGAGGAAAATGCGCAAAGTTTTCGGGAGTCTTTGCAGTCCTTTATAAAACTGCATCCAGAAAATGAAAAAAGTCTTAAAGAGTATGGTCAGTCCTTTGAAGAATACTATGTTCTTGGCAAAAAAATGGCACAAGCATATATTAATGGAGGGCCTTCTGAAGGAAATAAAATGATGGATTCCTTTGACACAAAAGCGGATGCCTTGTCGGAATTTACCGATAAGATACATGATGAAAGCGCTGAAATTCTCCAGGCGAAATTGGAAAGAATCGATCAACAAACCAAAATTGTTTTTGTTATATTGATTTTGAGTGGACTGATAAATGTTTGTACAGCGGTTTTTTTGGTTCGTTCCATTTTCCAGGCCTTTCAGGTATTGGAACAAGGTATTCAGAAAGATAATCAAGGAAAAATCACTTTGCAGGAAATACGGATGGATCGACAAGATGAATTTGGGCATTTTGCGTCTTTGCTTAATATATTGCTCGAACAAGTGCGGAAATTCATTGGACAGGTTTCAGATTCTTCGCAGCAATTAACGGCTTCGGCGCAAGAACTTACATCAACGGTCGATCAATCTTCGGGGACTTCTATGCAAGTTGTTTTTTCGACGGAGAAACTGGTACATGGCGCTGACGTGCAATTACAGAATGCCAAAAAATCACGGCAAGATGTTATACAGATGTCGGATGCGATTGTTCAAATTGCTGAAAACACGCAAAAGGTTTCAGCTGCTGCGGAAAAGACATCGGAGAATGCGGCTGCAGGAGAACAAAGTATTCGAGAAGCTATAGCGCAGATGCAAATTATCGAGACAAAGACAGACGCAAGTGTAAGTTCTATAGAATTGTTAGAAAATAAATCTGGGCAGATTGGGAAAATTGTAGAAGTTATTTCGAGCATTGCCAATCAGACCAATTTGTTGGCGCTCAATGCCGCTATTGAATCTGCTCGTGCCGGCGAAGCTGGACGTGGGTTTTCTATCGTGGCCGAAGAAGTACGAAAACTTGCTGAGCAGTCCCAAGATGCTGCAAAACAAATTAGTGAGCTGATTGCAGAGGTACAGAGCAGTACAAGCCAAGCAGCCAATTTCATGCAGGAAAGCAAAATTGAAGTTGATGCTGGTGCTAGGATTGTTGATAATGCTGGTAAGAATTTTACGGAGATTGTTCAGATGGTTTTGACGATAACGCAGCAGATCCACGAAATATCTGCTTCTATTGAAGAGTCGAATAATCATAGTCAGGAAATCGTCACATCTATGCAGGTGATGGAAAAAGAAAGCCAGGATGCAGCGGGGCAGGCGCAGACGATTTCAGCATCGACGCAGGAACAATCCGCATCACTTGAGGAAATAGCCGCATCAAGTCAGCATTTGGCTAAAATGGCAGATGATCTCCAGCAAGCAATCCATGCATTTCGTTTGTAAAAAATATCTGTGGAGACAAAGGTCTTCTTTCTAATAAAAAGTTTGAATAAAAGCAGCGGCTTAGTCTGAACATCAGATGGCTTGCTGCTTTTTTTGCGGTTGGGAAATTTGTCTAGCACACTTACAAAGGAGATTTGAAATTTGACGAGAAATGTTAATAGGAAGAGGTGAACCCATATGAAAAATGCGAAGCGGATTTGTTTTTTGGGCAAGGGCGGAATCGGTAAATCCGTGATTACGGCCAATCTGAGTACGGCGTTGGCTCGGCAAGGGTATAAGGTTCTGCAGGTTGGCAATGATATCAGTTTGAATTCGACCTTATTGTTGCGTGGAGAGCAGGATATCACGCCAGTTTTGGAAGAATATCGTAAAAAATACATAATCAATATAGAGGACTATATCATAAAATCACCGGCGGGCGTCTATTGTCTGGAACTTGGCAGTTTAGAACCAGGTGGCGGCTGCATGGCAAGAGGTATTCATATTGCCGATGAGATGCTTGAAAATCAAGAGGTAATCGAAAAGTTTGCGATTGATTACATCTTGTATGATATTGCGGGGGATATTCCTTGTACTGGTTTTATTTTGCCGATGCGCGATGGTGTCATGCAAAAATGTGTTGTGGTGACCGATGGTAGATTTCCAGCCTTTGTGACAGCCAACAGCATTCTTGCAGGGATTGTGCACGCCAGTAAGAATAAGGCGTTGCCGATTTCGTTGCTCGTCAATTATGCCGATATCTATCCAGCTAGAGCGCAGCTAACAGAGTATGCTAGGGCAATTGAGGTGAAGGACATCGCGTATCTTGATTATTACCAAAAAATCGAGCATAGTGAGCTTGCGGGCAAAACGATATTTGAAACGTCGCCGGAAAGTTCCGCTGCCCAGGCTTTGCTGGAACTTTCGCAAAAAATAATAGAAGATACGAAGGCTATTTCTTTGCCTAAACCTTTGGCGAGGCAGGATTTGCTGCATTGGCTCAATCACTGGAAAAAGAGATATTTGGCGCAGCAAAGCGGGGTCATTGGTGTTGAGGATTCAAGTAATATTTAGTAGATGGGACGAATTTGTATGTTAGATGTAGCAATTCATCATGCCGTAGTGATTGATGCGGAAAAAGATAGAGCAGAGCCGATAAATATAGGAATAAAAGCAGGGAAAATCGCTGTGTTGACCACAAGAAAAATGGAAGCACAAAGGGTGATTGATGCGAAAAACTTGGTGGTGACGCCTGGTTTCATTGATGTACATGGACATGTCGATGGCTATGATTATAGCGGGGAGCTCTCAGTTTGTCAGGGAATAACGACAAGTGTCGGAGGAAATTGCGGACTAAGTCCGGTGGAGATGGGGGCGTTTTTTGACGAGCAGGAGAAGGCCGGTTTTGTAATCAATCAAGCCGAGCTTGTCGGTCATTCATTTTCGCTGCGGCAGGCGGTGGGGATCGAAGATCCCTATCGGCGGGCAACGGCAAAGGAAGTACATGCTATGGAGACTCTAGCGCGAAATGCTCTGGATGAAGGTGCTTGCGGCGTGTCTTTTGGGCTCGATTATTCACCGGGTGCATCGGCCGCAGAGATTACTGCACTCGCTCGGGTCTGTGCCGAATATAATCGAATTATGCCAATTCATACGCGGCTTTTTACGCAAAATGATCTGTATTCTTTATATGAGGTGCTGGCGATAGCGAAACGAGCCGATGTAAATCTTTTGCTATCGCATTTTGTCTATCAATATGGCACAGGAATTATGGCTGATGCGCTTCGCATTGTCGATGAAGCAATTGAGCAAGGGGTTCGGATAAAAATCGATAGTGGCATGTATACGGATTGGACGACGTTCATTGGTACGGCGACCTTTGATGAGCAAACGATTGCTGATAATGAAATGCGATTTAGCGATATGGTTGTAGCAACCGGAAAATATACGGGAACTCGCCTAGACCATGCACTCTATAAGAAAATGCGAGAGCAGTATCCAAAAGACTCGGTGATTTGCTTTATGGGGGATAAATCAGAAGTGTATACAGCGCTCAAGAAGAGCTATGCGATGCCGTCGACCGATATCGGAACGTATAAAAAAGGAGAAGGACACCCTCAGATCGCGGGGTCATTTCCCAAGTATTTTAAAGAAATGGTCAGAGAACGCAAGGATCTAAGTTTGGTGGAAGCGGTCAAGAAGGCAACGATTTTGCCAGCACAAACTTTTGGCTTTAAGAACAAAGGTGTTATAAAGATTGGCTATGATGCAGATCTTACGATTTTTGATTTTGAGGCCTTGGCAGATCTGGCGGACTTCCCGGATCGAGGCAGGCCAGATGCGAAACCAAAAGGAATTGATTATGTTCTGGTAAATGGGGTGCCTGTAGTAGATCAACAGGTATTCACAGGGCAACGAGCTGGCAGAGTCATTCGCATGAAGTGAGGCTTGTGTTGACAGAAAAGGGAAACGGTGGTACGTTATAAAAAAATAAGAAATAGATAGATTGTGGGGGGACTCTTTGGAGTTGAGAAGGTAAAACCTGACCCTTTGAACCTGTTAGTTAATACTGACGTAGGGAAGCAATGATGTGATGAAAAGATGCTTGCCTTCGTAGCAAGTGTCTTTTTTGTATGTAGACAGTTTTTTGTGATGCATTGTTTGCGCTAAAGGAAGTAAATAATAAATAAAGGGGTAGCTGAAATTGATGAATAAGGAACAAATCAAGGCAAAAATCAGAACGGCCGTAGAAGCGGTCAAAGAAAATAATCCAATGGCAGGGTCTATCACAAATACGGTGACCATTAATCTCGTGGCCAATGCACAGTTGGCTGTTGGGGGTTCGGCAGCCATGGTGTATTTGCCAGATGAAGGTGAATTTTTGGCAAAAGCTGGTGGCGCTATGTATATGAATGTGGGAACGCTTTTTCCAATTTATGAAGAGACGCTGCCAAGGGCGGCTAAGGCGTTGCAAGCTGCCGGTCGGCCTTGGGTCCTCGATCCAGTTGCCATAGGAATCGGGGAGCTTCGCACGAAACTGCTGCGTTCTTTCAAGGAATACAAGCCAGGAATAATCCGTGGGAACGCTTCTGAAATTATTGCTTTAGCGGGGCTTTGGAATTTATCGGGAGGAACGGAAATATCTAAGGTACGTGGTGTTGATTCGACTGAGTCTGTTAGGTCAGCTCAAATGGCGGCTGTAACTTTAGCCAAGTGGACTGGCGGAGCCGTCGCGGTCTCAGGGGAAACCGACTTGATTACGGATGGTTCGATGGTTGCTTTTTCCCATGGTGGGTCGCATTTTTTTGAGCGAATAACGGGTGCGGGCTGTTCTTTGGGCGGTGTCATGGCAGTTTATTTGAGCGAGGCTTCTCCTTTTATTGCGGCATTGACGGGCGCTGCCATTTATAATTTTGCGGGGCGGCTTGCGCAGAGTAAGGTGGATGGTCCAGGCCATTTTCAAACGCAGTTTCTCGATGAACTCTATAAGGCGACAGCAGAAGAAATTGCCGACAATCCGTTTGATTTGGAGGAGGTAAAAGAATGAATACTTTAGTTGCAGTTGCTATTGCACCTTGCGGGGTGGGTGATGAGCTTTCTGCTCATGTCGCCGAAGTAATCGAGGTGATTCGAGCATCGGGGCTTCCAAACCGGACGACATCGATGTTCACAGAAATCGAAGGCGACTGGGACGAAGTGATGCGAGTCGTCAAAGAGGCTACCTTTGTACTTGCCCAAAAAGGAATACGCACAGAAGTCGTCTTGAAAGCAGATATCCGTCCGGGCCATGAAGATATGATGCATGGGAAGGTTGAAAAAGTAAATACGATATTGGAGAAGAAAAAATGAGCATGAGAAAAAATTTAGATATATCAGCATACCTTGTAATTGGACCGGAAAATACAAAGGATCGCCCGGTGGCAAAAATCATCGAAGCGGCTGTCTACGCTGGTTTTACTTGCGTACAGATTCGTTCTAAAGTGGCTTCGGCAAGAGAACTCATCGAGTTGACACGCCAGGCGGCCGAGGTTATTTCACAAGCCGGAAAGTCAGAGCAAGTCGCTCTTGTCGTCAATGATCGTTTGGATGTCATTTTAGCAGCGAGAAAAGCGGGTATAAAAGTGGATGGAATACATGTAGGACAAACGGATATTCCGGTGGAGGTTTGCAGGGAATATTTGGGGGAAGATGCAATTGTCGGCTTGTCGGCACGGACAGAGGAACTCCTAAACTATGTGAAAACAGTCGATACCTCTCCTATCGATTATTTTGGTGCTGGCCCTTTGCATAAAACGATGACTAAGCCGGATTGTGGGCTCGATGCAAAAGGCAATGTAATCACCAGAACGATAGATGAACTCACTGAGTTAAAAAAAATAAGTCCGATTCCGATTGTTGTTGGTGGCGGAGTAAAAGTTTCTGACCTTGCACCTCTAGCTAAGACCAAAGTGGATGGTTTCTTTGTCGTATCTGCGGTCACGGAAGCGATGGAGCCTGAAAAAGCAGCGGCAGAGCTAGTGGCAGCTTGGAAATCTGCCTGAAATACGAAAGAAAAACTTAACAAATTCTTAACCAAAGCTTCCTTATTTCCCTTTTTGAACGTAGTAGAATTAAGAAATGAAGTATATTTACTGCTATGGAGGGATTTTTGTGAATCAAGAAAAAAGCTTGTTGGATTTGTTCAGTGAAACGAATAAAGGGCTTAGTCGTCGACTTTTTTTGAAAACTTGTGGAGCCTCTCTCGTCGCTGCCAGTTTACCACTGAATTTAACAAAGGTATTTGCTGCCGATCAATTAAATGGTGAGGCAGATCATATAACACTTACCTGGAGCCTCGATCCTAAAACGACGCAGACAATTGCCTGGTCTACGCCTAGTGGTGCAGAAACAGGCGTTTTGCAATTTTTAAAGACAAGTTCGTATAAAAAGGGTGGCTGGAAAAAAGCTACTACGATAAAGGCTGAGCAGGAGCTTTTCAAAACCAATAAAGAAGAGCTGAGCGTGCATTATGCTACAGCACTTTCCTTGCTGCCAGGAACGAACTATACATATCGTGTTGGCACAGAAAACAACTGGAGCGAGCCAGCAACATTTTCTACGCAGCCGGAAAATGCAGCTTCCTTTAAGTTCCTCGTCTTTGGTGACTCACAAAGTGGTTTGCCGAAGAACCCTGAATATGGACCGTGGAAGAAAACCATCCATAATGCTTATGCAGCACATCCGGATGCAGCCTTTTTTATGAATGTCGGTGATTTGGTAGAAGTCGGACAAGACTATGCGCACTGGCAGAACTGGTATGCAGCAGCAAAGGACGTCATTGATAAAATCCCAAGCATGTCAGTCCCAGGCAATCATGAAACATACGATGTTCCAGAAGAAAACCATTCGGTTATGCCGCTTTATTTTAAAAAGCAGCTGCGTTTGCCAAGCAATGGTCCGGCACAGTTAAAAGGACAGGTCTATTCCTTTGAATACGGAAATGCACATATTGCTGTTATGGACAGTCAGGTAGATGAAGAACATCCTTATGTAGAAAATATGCTCGAACTTCAAGCAAAATGGTTGGATGAAGATCTAGCCGCGAGCAAAAAAGCCTGGAATATTGTGCTGTTTCATAAGACACCTTATTATAATAAGGCAACGCGTTCCAATGAACAGGTCAAGGCGGTCTTGACGCCAATTATTGATAAGCATCATGTGGATCTTGTTATCAATGGGCATGATCATGGGTATTCGCGTACATACCCGATTTATCAAGATACGTTTGTCGATAGCCCTGCCAAAGGAACGGTTTATCTTGTAGCTGGGCGTAGCGGCAACAAATATTATACGGATTTATCACCGAAGGTATGGGATGCTTTTTTTCATGATCCGCAAGCAGAACCAAACTATGTGACGATTACAGTCGATGCAAGTGTTCTCACGATCCATGGTTATACGCAAGGTGGTGAGCTCATCGACACGTACAGTATCGATAAACAGAAAAAGATAGATAGTCCGCGGACAATTCTGCCAGAAACTGCAAATAATACTTTGTTGGTCATTTGGGGCAATTTGCTGCAAACTCCATTGGTTGCAGTTCCGCCGCAAAAAATAGCTGGGGTATGGCATGCTCCTTTGCGGAGCGTTGTCGAGTTCATTGGCGGTAAGGTCGATGCGGACAGCGAGGGCAATATTATCGCAGTGTACCAGAAGGTTACAGCACTTCTTAAACTTGGAGAAACCAGAGTGATCGTCAATCAACAAGAAAAGAATATGGCATATCCGCTTACGTTGAAAAATGGAGCGGCGATGCTGTCGGTCGATGATATAAAGAATATATTTGGTTTCCAGAGCCGCTACGATAAATCAACCAATATGCTGCTTTTAGTAAAATAAAAAGAGCAAATAAAAAAGATGTTTTCAATGCCTTGAGCAAATGAAAACATCTTTTTTGTATGTGTCAATCAATTGTTTTAAAAATCTGTCCAATTCGAGCCGCCGCATCGACTAACTCATCTTCATCGTGGGCATCTGTGACCGTGAGGCGCAGGCGGCTTTGTCCTTGGGGAACCGTCGGCGGTCGGATTGCTGAAACCAGCAGGCCGTGTTCTTCCAAGTTTGCAGCAATTGCCATGGTGCGGCTCGCACTGCCCGTAAGGATTGGCAAGATTGGTGTTTCGCTTGGCAAAACGTCAAGTCCGGCGGCCAACAGTCTGGTTTTAAACAGTCTGGATTTTTCTTTGAGATGGTCGACGCGCCAAGGTTCTGCTTGCAAAACCTGTAGAGCGGTATCTGCGCTGGCAATACTTGCCGGAGAAAGCGCTGTGGAAAAAATAAAGCTGCGGGCCTTGTTCATCAAATAGTTGATGAGAAGGTCGCTGCCAGCAACAAATCCTCCTTCTGCTGCCAATGATTTGCTCAATGTGCCGATTTCAACAGAGATTTTGCCGCAAAGATTGTAATGAGCGGCAGTTCCTTTGCCGTCAGGGCCGATGACGCCAGTTGCGTGGGCATCATCGACCATGACCATGGCATCGTATTTTTGCGCTAAATAGACAATTTCATCGAGTTTAGCAATATCACCATCCATACTGAAAACGCCATCGGTTAAGATGAAACGCTGCCCGGAACAAGGTGTAGTTTTTAAAAGTTTAGCTAAATCGTCCATATTGCTATGTGAATAAATCAAGGTTTTCCCTTTGGATAAACGGCAGCCATCGATGATGCTCGCGTGGTTCAATTCATCGCTGAAAATTACATCGTCGGTTTTGTCTGCCAAGGCACTGATCACACCGACATTTGCCATGTAGCCAGTACCGAAAATTAGGGCCGAAGATTCTTGCTTGAAGCTGGCGATGCGTTTTTCCAGATCTTCATAAAGAGGATGTGTTCCACTTGTCAAACGCGAGCCGCCGGATCCGGTTCCGTAACGCTCTACCGCTTCTTTAGCTGCAGCCTGCACTTTGGGGTGATGGGTGAGTCCAAGATAATTGTTGGATGCGAGTAGCAGCGCGGTTTTTTTATTATATGTTACATGGGCGGCGGAGCAAAGGCTCAAGGTGTGTGTTTCACGAAAATTGGCAGAGGCTTTTAAAAGATTGCAGGTATCTTGAATTTGTATCAACTTGTTCATCGTATGACCTCGCTTACTTTTGGCGTTACCAATACAGGAACATTTTCTAAATAGTGGATCAAAGCGATCAAGTCTGTTTTTTCATCAATGAAAAAGGCACGTCCGCCAACGGGATTGTTCAGTTTTTTTAGGTTTGGAATACGGAAATATCCGCTTGAATCGGCAACATAGCCAGTTGTATAGGTCAAATCATCGGACCAGCAAAGCTCAGCTTTGATTCCCGGTGCGGATTGTACTTTTGAGGCGAGTACTAAGGCTTCTCTGACATGGATATCCGTAAGGCCTAGTTTTTGCAGCCGGCTTTCGTAATCTGTTGCATCCGCTATATCCATATTCGTGACGCGGACGCCACGGGATTTTTGTGTATCTAGACGTTCCCCGGTAAGGGCCGATAAGAGCATCGCGCCATGCATGCTATCGTCTAATTGAGTTAATTGCTCAAGACCTCGTTTGGCAGCAGTGTCAGTGACCCCGGCAGAGGCTAGTTTGTTGATGGCAAGCTGCTGTGCTTGCGGCAGGTTCTTGGCTGTCAAACTGTATATGGGAAGCTGGTCGATGTATAAGAGATCAGGAGTTGAGATTTCTTCGATTTTTAAGTTGATAAAATCAGCTTGCCCGCGATCGTGATTCATCGCTCTTTGCACCATGGACTGAACGACTGCGTCTACTTTATCTTTTTTTACGATGCGTTCAGCTCCTGAAATGTGGCGCTGAACAGAACCTTCTTGTTTAGCGGATCTCATTTTTATACTATAGAGCACGGGAAACCCCTCTTTCGGCTTTTTGGGTGATTTTTCGTAAAGCTATGGTCAATGGCCAGGCGGCAAGTGCTGTATAAATCATGCCGGGGACTGCACTTAAAATAACGGCCCATGCTGCTTGCTCCATGATGAAGACTAGGCTGATCCTAGCGATGAAAGAACCAAGCGGTCCGGCCAAAACAACAGGTAAAAAGGAAGTTCCGGCAAAAACCATAACGAGTCCAACGGTAAGGCGAAATAATAAGGCAATGGCGATATTGAATACCGTTTGTGTGCCAAGAATCAGGCTGATCGAGCTAGCGAGAACGCCAGCGAGAAAATACTGCCGAAACCCATAGACTGCACAAATCGCCACTGCAATCGGGGCAGAAAGTTGAAATTCTGTACCGGGAAGAATGCCAGGTACTTTCAAAGAACCAGAAAGAGCAATGATACTGGCAAGTAAGGCTGTAGTCGTTATATAACGTATAGACATAATAAGCTCCTTTTTTTTATTGTTAATGTAAAAATATTTTATGGTTAACAAATAATGCGGATGTATACAAAAATGGCCATGGAAGATAAGTTGTTTACATGAGTTTGATTATAGAACAAAAAGAGAATAGCGTCAATTGTAAACAGTTTGAATTGATTTAGTTTACAATTAATATAACAGATGATGTAATTATATTGTAAATAAAAAAATAGAAGGCATTGTATAAAAAGGCAGTAGCATTGTTTGGCGGAGAATGATATAATCGACATGATTTTATCCAGCTCAAAGGGGGAAGCTTATGAAAAAGATGGTAGATGATACACGATTGATTTTTAAGTGTTGCAGCCTTTATTATCAGGATGGAAAAGGGCAACAGGAGATATGTGATCTGCTTGAAATTTCACGACCGACTGTTTCAAGGATGCTCAAATTGGGACGTGAATATGGGATTGTGAAGATTGAAATAAATAATCCAGACAATGTAGCGTTTGGCCAGCTTGAACGTAAATTAGAAAAACTGTTTGATTTACGGGAAGTCATCATCGTACAAAGCAGTCCTTTAGAAAAAGGCACGCAGCACATAAGCTCAGCTATTGGAAAAGGTACATTGGATTTTCTGTCGCGTGCAATCTCTGATGGTGACTATGTGGGCGTAGGTATGGGAATGACCATACAAAATGTAACGCGAGCGGAATGTGTGATCGAGAAAGCTATAAAATGTACGTTTGTTCCGATATTAGGTGGGGTGGCTGAAAGCAGGCTCGATATTCATTCGAATTATTTAGTGAGAGAGTTTGCAGATCTTTTTGGTGGCGAATGCATCCAATTTTTTTCACCAGCGATATTTTCTGATAAAAAAGTGATGGATGGCTTTCAAAAGGAAAAATCTATTCGAAAAATCATCAATCTATATCATAAAATCGATATGGTCATCATGGGAATCGGAATTCCTGAAACTAAAGATTCAACACTGCTTGAGACAGGTTACGTGGATCGAAATATCTTAGAGGATTTTGTGAATAAGGGAGCTGTGGGTGACATCGCCTTGCGTTTTTTTGACATTAAGGGCGAGATGAAAAAATTTCAGGAATTCAATGAGCGTATTGCGGGCATGCCTATCGAACAATTGGAGAAAATCCCAAAACGCGTGGGCATTGCTGGTGGGAAACAAAAGCTAGACGCTGTTTTGGGCGCTATTCGAGGCGGCTATATAAATATTCTTATTACGGATGTGGATTGTGCACAAGAACTGGTTGCGTTCATGGAAAAAAATGAATAGCAAAATACAGGTATTGCAAGCCAGATTATCTTTTTTATAGATAAAAACCGGCTTGCAATTTTCATATAAGCGGTTGTTGAACATATGTAAAAAATAAAAAAACAGTAAAACTCTTTTACAAATGTTCATGTGCCAATACATTGTAAAAGAGTTTTGGCAATGCTATAATATGAATTGTCAGAATGATATATAGGTTCTGAGAATAAAGAAATGATAGTTTTTATGCACGCGAATTCATTTATAGGAAAAATAGGATAGATTAAAAAGCATTGTGATGTAACGGTAAGAGGAGGAAATGAAATGAAAATGGAAACTTTGTTCGGAGTCTTGTTTATTTTGCTGGTTATACAAGTTATCGGTACGCATATACAGGTCAAGCAATATAGAAAAGCTGTGAGCCGATTGCATAAATTAGGCAATATAGGAATTGGCGCGCAGCGGCGAAAAATAGGTCCGGGAAACATCGTAATTATTGCGTGTAAGAATGATGGTGTAATTACAGGTGGAGAAATGATGGAAGGCATTACTATTTTTAATAGATTTAAAACTCTTGCCAATGTAGCTGGAAAAAGCATTTATGAGCTTAAGCGAGATTATATGGCACTACCGGAAAAAAGGAGAAAATTATATAAAGGTCATCTACAAGCTTTGGAAGCTTTGGAACTTCGTTTAGAATCACAAGCAAGCAAAGAAACAATGGCAATTGCTAATTAATGGAAAATCAGAAAGAGGGCCCTTGAAGATTTTCTTTTTCTTTATACTTCGAAATGAAAATAACAGAATGAAAGGTAAAGGTGAAGATTATGGAAATTATTGCTGGGTTAGCAAACGGTTTTATGGAACTTTTTAAAGCAGGAGCTGCGACATTTTCAAGTTGGGTGACAGGGATCATACCATTGGTTGTCATCTTGATGACAGCAGTCAGTTCGGTGATCAAGCTTATTGGAGAAGAACGTGTCTATAAAGTTGCAGAAAAAGCAACGCAAAACATCATTACTCGATATACGGTTTTGCCGATTTTAGCTGTACTGTTTTTAGGAAACCCAATGAGTTACACTTTTGGTCGCTTTGTAGATGAGAAATATAAACCAGCATTCTACGATGCAAATGTGAGTTTTTTACATCCAGTTACAGGATTATTTCCGCATGCCAATGGTGGTGAACTTTTTGTTTACATGGGTATTGCAGCTGGGATTACGGCACTGGGGCTTCCTCTTGGCGATTTAGCTGTTCGTTATTTCCTCGTTGGTGTGGTCGTGATCCTTATCCGTGGTATTTTGACAGAAAAAATATATGCCTATATGTGTGAAAAAGAAGGAAAAACTTTTTAAGATTTGTTAGAGAAAGCGAGGGCTTATTCATGTATAAATCCATCACAATAAAAAAAGGTTCTGGTGGCTGGGGCGGCCCGTTGACGATTGTACCAACCGAACAAAAACATAAAATTGTAAGCGTGACTGGTGGCGGGATTCATCCAGTTGCAGAAAAAATTGCGGAAATGACGGGCTGTGAAGCCATTGATGGTTTTTCTACAGGTGTTGCCGATACTGAGATCCTTTTAACAGTAGTTGACTGCGGTGGAACTGCTAGGTGCGGCGTGTATCCAAAGAAAAAAATCTTTACCGTAAATGTTTTGCCCGTGGGTAAAACAGGACCTCTCGCACAATTTATAACGGAAGACCTTTATGTGTCAGCTGTTACCGAAAAATGCTTAAGTTATGCGGATGGAACCGAAACTAAGGCAGAACCTTCTGTTTCGATACAGGCAGCTGGTTCACCTAAAAGCAAAGAACAGGCAAAAGCAGAAATTGCTAAGATGAATTCTGGGAAAAAGAAAAATTTTGTGACGCGTTTAGGTATAGGAATTGGCGGCATTGTCAATAAATTTTATGCAGCTGGCCGGGAAACCATTGATATTACGATAAAGAGTATTCTCCCGTTTATGGCATTTGTAAGTATGATTTTGGGTGTCATCAGTGCATCGGGTATAGGCAATGTCATCGCCAACACGATTTCGCCGATTGCCAGCACTCTGCCAGGAATGCTTGTCATTTCATTTATCTGTGCAATACCGTTTATATCACCTGTATTGGGGCCTGGGGCTGTCATTGCTCAGGTTGTTGGAACTTTACTAGGAGCGCAGATTGGTCTTGGGAATATACCAGCGCAGTACGCTTTGCCGGCCCTTTTTGCAATCAATGCCCAAGTTGGAGCTGATTTTGTTCCGGTTGGACTGAGCCTTGGGGAAGCTGAGCCTGAGACAATTGAGCTTGGTGTTCCAGCTGTTCTTTATTCTCGCGTCATTACGGGCCCCCTTTCTGTTGTGATAGCTTATGCAGCAAGTATTGGGCTTTACTAATAAACTTTACTGGAGGAAAACTATGAAATATTTTTCTGAAATTGTCAGTTGGGGGGATGATGCACTTTTTTTCCTGGAAGATGAGGATGCCAATTTTGTCATTCTCTTCAACGAAGATGCTCCTCCAGAACTTGCCGAAATATCTATTTTGCATACGAAGACGCAATTGCTCTTACCGTTAGAAATAGGAGACACGATGATCATCGCCGATAAAGTTTTTGAAATCACGGCGATTGGTGATGAGGCAGTGTCCACGTTAAAAGAGCTTGGACACTGTACCTTGTGCTTTAAAGGAGGCGATGTTCCTGATCGACCAGGCTGCATCATGCTACGAGGAGAACAGGCTCTTTTGAAGCAGGACATCCAAAAAGGACAGACGATTGAAATTCATTAGCGAAAAACACTATAAGTGTTTTTAATAGAAAAAAGGAGACTTTATTATGTTGAACATGGATCAAAAATTAATCAAGCGTGAAGCTGAAGGTAAGATTATTCGCACGGGGATCGTTGGCGCAGGACAGATGGGCCGCGGAATGGTAACCCAGATGGCGTTGATGAAAGGCATTATGCCAGCAATTGTTTCCGATATAAAAATGGAAAATGTAATCAATGCATTTCATTATGCAGGCATAAAAGATGAAGATATTGCCGTGGCAAAAACATTGGAAGATGCCAATAAATATATGGAAATGGGTAAATATGTCGCTACAGAAAATTCGGATCTCATTGCTCAGGCCAACCTTGTGGAATGTGCGATTGATGTAACTGGAGTTCCAGAGGTCGGCGTTAAAATTGCAACCGATGCTTTAAATAACCATAAACATGTTGTCATGATGGATGTCGAAACCGATGTTGTCATTGGTTCTTATCTTAAAAAACTTGGCGATAAAAATGGTGTGATTTACACAGGCTCTGCTGGCGATGAACCAGGTGCTGTTATGGAGCTTTACTCTTTTGCCAAA
>RCMY010001650.1_pt1 | contig 24201 bp, 27 predicted proteins | sample 2041341 | NCBI WGS metagenome assembly RCMY01 (sample SAMN09708234, study PRJNA481090) | Marine sediment metagenome, whole genome shotgun sequencing project.
GCGAAGCTCTCGCGGGCACCGACGAAGCGATCGTCGCGTTGGATCTTGCGGGCGATCGTCTCACCGTCGATCGCCTCGACGATCATGAACGCTCCACCGTCGTCTCGGTGACCCGACGAGATCATCGTCGGCACGGGCACACCGGCGGCACCGGCAGCGCTGACCACCGCGGCCTCGATCATCATGTCGCGGGTGTCACCCTCCCGTTGCAGCTGAGCCACGAATGGCCGTCCGTCGGCGGCGAATCGCCAGGTCTCGCGTGATGCTCCGCCCGACAGTCGCATCAGCTCGCTGATCGGCGTGCCGAGCGTGTCGCCGAGCAGCACGGCCACGGCATCGTCGGGCGCCAATACCGACTCACTCACCATCACTCACTCGCTCACTCACCATCACGGCGAGCCTGTCAGATCAGCAGCCTGCAGCACGCACCGTGGGATACGGGTTGACCGGTAGTCCGCCACCCGGACGAACTTCGAAGTGGAGGTGCGGGGTGCTGAACTTCGCATTGCCGGTGTCGCCGTTGTAGCCGATGACCTCGCCCTGGAACACGGTGCGGCTCGCACCTGCATAGCTGTCGAGGTGGGCGTAGTAGTAGCGGTTGCCGTTGTCGCCGACGAGGGAGACGGCATTGCCGCCGAGTCGGTTGGACTTGAAGGTGGCGAAGCCGCTCGTGACGGCGTAGATCGGGATGCCTCGAGGCGCGATCATGTCGACGCCCTGATGGCTTCGGCCGCCGGAACGAGCTGCGCCCCACGTGTCGGCGTACGCCGAGCCGGGCATCGGACAGATGACGCCGTCGACGTAGCCGGCACTGGTGTCGATCGGCCGCGGGTTGCTGCCGCTGCCGCCTGTGCCCGTGCGCCCACCGCTCGTACCTCCAGATGCACCGTCGTTGGTGGCTGCTGCTGTGGTCGGAGGCGCCGTTTCAGGCGGTGCCGTCGTCGTGGTCTCGGCCGGCGGTGCGTTGGGGTCGAGCGCTGCATCGATGGCGTCGGCATCCGTCGTCGCATCGGCGCCGACGGGCAGCGTCGTCGGGGGTGGCACCTGGGTCGTCGTCGGCGTCGGCAACCCGATCGCCGGATTCGGAATGGCTCGTGCCGCAGCTTCGGCTTCGCGTCGCGCCTGGTCTTCGAGTTCGACGCGCTCGGCGGCGAGTTTGGCGTCGAGGGCACGCTGCACCGCTTCGTCCTGCAGCCGATCCTCCTCGATCGCACGGAGACGCACGACTTCGTCCTCGGCCTGCTTCTTCAGTGCGACGAACACGACCTTCTGGGCCTCGATGTCACGTTCTCGGTCAGCGAGTTCGGCTTCGTTCGACACCAGTTGCTTCTGGGCGATGTCGTACGCGTCAAGCGCGTCACTGCCGGAACTGGTGAGGACTTCGACGAAGACCTCGGCCTGCACTTCATCCTGTGGTGCTCGGATACCGGTGAGCAGGGGGATGCCAGTCGACCCGCTGGACATGAAACGAGCAACGGCGACCGACTCGACATCACGGCGCAACCGGTCGACGGTCGCCTGGAGCACCTCGGTCTCGAGTTCGAGTCGCTCGACTTCCTGGTTGAGGACGTCGAGGTCCGATTCGGCTTCGAAGAAGGCTTCGGCTGCCTCGTTGGCGCGATCGCGTGCGTCTTGGATCTCACGTGCGGCACGTTCCGCTGCGGCGTCGTCGGATTGGGCGACAGCGACGATCGGGACGACGGCCGTCAGACAGGCCAGAATGAGAACGAACAGCGCCACCATTCCACCATTCGGTCGCGCGTCCCGGCGATCGGGCCGCTGGGGCCCGCCGGCACCTGCTCCGCGACAGTTCATACGACGCTCGATCGTACTCGACATTGCAGTTTGGTGACGGACATCGGCGGCAACGATCTGTGAACACAGTGGGGACATGGCGGGAGAACAGCGTGACGAGAGTGGGCTTCGGGACGGCACTGATGTCATCGGCAAGATCGACTCAAGAGTTGAGCAGGATCAACGAACGTCATGGCTCCGGGACAACTCGATGACGTGCTGACGTCGGAGTCACTCAGCGACTGCTTCGACGTCGCGCTCCGCACGTAGCGGCGAGCATCGGGTCGATTCAGCGCGTGGGCGGTTCACTGACGAGTTCCACGAGGCGTTCGCTCGCTCGTCGTACCGAATCGTCGAGCACGCGTTGCAGCACCGCTCCGCCCCAGAGACTGCCGCCGTACTCGAGTTCCATCGTGAGGTGACTCGTCGCGTCGGTCGGACCCGCTGCAACCGTTGCTCGCAGCGTCCACGGGGAATGCTCGCGTCCGTCGACCTCGCTGCGTTGGAACGTGGCGCACCCGGGCACCGTGGTCGGAGCGACGTGTTCGGTCCGTTCCATCCGTAACACCTTCGACCGGGCGAACGGGCCGACGTGGGCGCGCAATTCGACGTTCCAGGCCGGAGTCGCTGCGGGTTGGTCGACCCGCTGGATCGAGTGAACGAGCGTCATCCATTGGGGGTACTGATCGAGGTCCTCGACCCAGGCGAACAGCCGAGCACTGTCGCACGGCGCGGCGAGTTCCCTGCGGATGTACATGAGACCAGACCGACGACGTGCGCTCAGGTGCGCGGGCGGTCGTCGCCTCGAAACGCTCGGGCAAGCAGCGGGCTGCGTGCCGAGAGCAATCCTCCGAGGTCGTCGGCGTCGTCGAATGAAGGGGACCACGATTCGACGCTGGACGCCGATGTGCCACCGATCTCCGACCTGTCGCTGTCCACCGCTTCTTCGCTGTTCGCGCTGTCTCCGGTGTTCGCTGTGCTCTTTGGGTCTGCGGGGCTCTCGGTGTGCTCCACTGCGCTGGCGACGCCGAGTTCGAGCTGTTCGATCTCCTCGCGACCAACGCTGGGCGATGCACTGCGCCGACTACGAGGCGAGGCTGGCGCAGCGGCCGGCGGCCTGAACAGGTGGAGGTCCGGATCGCGGAGGTCGTCGAGTGTCCAACTGCGGGGCACCACCATCGTGTCTGCGTGACGCAGACACAGGACACCGCCGTCGCGAGAGACCCCATCGAGGCGGTCCAGCCAGAACACCAGATCTTCGGGGCGCATCCCGTACGCGACCGACGCCGGTTCAGAGCATCCAGGTCGCTCGCACAGTCGCTCCATCGCCTCCGACACTAGCGCTGTGCTGGTGTGCGGCGTCGGATCCTCCCTGCGTCACGACATGGAGCGCGGCTGCCCCCAGGCGCGACGAACCCCGGCCGCTGAGGCCGGGGTCGGTGTGGGCGATACAGGCATCGATCCTGTGACCTCCTCGGTGTGAACGAGGCGCTCTACCATCTGAGCTAATCGCCCGTGCGACCCGTGCGAATTCCGGAATCTATCAGCCGTCGCTCCCATTCACGCCCGAGAGTCCGCTCCCACTCGGGACCTCGTCGACCGGCCCATTCGGAGCTACAGTCGGAGCCCCACTCAGCGCCACGATCGGAACGCAACGCAGGTACATCAGTCGGGAACAGCGACGCAGGCGACGCCCATCCCCTGCCGGTCCCGGTGCGGCTCGGTACCGCCCGGACAGGTGCCGTCGAACGGAATGAAGGCTTGCACGACCAGGTCGACATCGGGCTCACCGGTGCACAGGATCTCCCGGGCATCGCCGTTGACCTGAAACTCGACACAGTCACCGTTGCGCAGGATCCCATCGGGGCCGGACTGGTTGTCGACGCCGCTGAACTGGGCGAGGACCAAGATGGCGATGATGGCGATCGAGGCGAACACCGAGAGCGACCGCCACGGCACGCGCGCCGGCCGGTACATGTCTGGGTGGCCGAAGTCCCACTGTTCCTCGACTCCCCCTGCGCCGTCCGACGTCGTCGATCGGTGCGCCGAACCGCCGGCCGACGCTGCGGCGTGTGTCGTCCGATTCTCCAGCGACCGGTCGTACAGCATCCGTCGCCCGGGGTCGTTCAGGACCCGGTACGCCTCGTTGATCGCCGGCATGTCCTGCCCGCCGGCAGCCGACGAGCTCCGCGCTCGGTCAGGGTGGTGATCACGGGCGAGCCGGCGATACGCCGTACGGATCGTGTCACCGTCGGCGTCCCGAGCGACGCCGAGCACGTTGTAGTGAGTTCGGACAGCCACGCCCGACGGACGTTAACGCTGTGTGCCGTCAACCCACGATCGTGCGCAGGACCAGTTGAGATTCCGTGCGCGCCACCACCTCATCCGCGCGCAGCCAGCGGACGAAGTGGTCGAGACCTTCGGCACCGGCGCATTCGACCATCACCCGGTAATCAGCGGAACCGGTCACGTAGGCGGCGAACACGACCTCGTCGCGCGCCGTGATCCGTGCTTCGAAGGCGTCGGCACCGTCGCCGGGTACGAGGCTGACATCAACGATTGCTTTCACCGTGCGCCCGACACTGGCCGAGTCGATCCGTGTCTCGTAGCCGGTGATCACGCCCTGCTGCTCCAGCCGCCTGACCCGTTCGGCGACCGATGTCGGGGCGAGATGCACCCGATCTCCGAGTTCACGCCAACTGATCCGAGCATGATCTCGCATCTCACCGAGGATTCGTGTGTCGACAGCGTCAATCGCAAACGAAGTGTCGTCCATCCCTCCATTCTGTCACCACATGGGCCTCAATCGAGTGTTCCTGATGGCCCAGCATGAATGCATGAGTGACACCGCCACGACGTCCGCGACATCCACGACATCGTCCGTCGGAGCGCCTCCCGCCATCTCGACCGTCGGTGTCCCCACCGAGGTCAAGACCGCCGAGCACCGCGTCGCCTTGACTCCCGACGGTGTCCGGGAACTCGACGCTCGCGGCATCAAGGTCCACGTCCAGGCCGGTGCCGGTGTCGGCGCGTCGATCACCGACGAGGACTACGTCGCCGCCGGAGCCACCATCGTCCCGACCGCCGCTGATGCCTGGGCACAGGAGATGGTCGTCAAGGTCAAAGAGCCCAAGGCCGAGGAGTTCCAGTACCTCCGCGCCGACCTCACGCTGTTCACCTACCTGCACCTCGCTGCCTACCCGGCTGTCGCTGACGCACTGCTCGCTGCGGGCACCACGAGTGTCGCCTACGAAACCGTGCAGCTCGCCGACGGGTCACTGCCGCTGCTCGCTCCGATGAGTGAAGTCGCCGGCCGGCTCGCCCCGCAGATGGGCGCCCACTTCCTCGAACGTCACAAGGGCGGGCGCGGCGTCCTGATGGGCGGCGTCCCCGGCGTGAGCCCGGCGAAGGTCGTCGTTCTCGGCGCCGGCAACGTCGGTTGGAGTTCTGCGGTGATCGCTGCGGGGATGGAAGCCGAGGTCACGGTGCTCGACAAGAACCTCGAACGCCTCCGATACGTCGACCAGATTCACAAGGGCCGAATCTCGACACTGGCCTCGAACCAGGGTTCGATCGAGCGCACCGTGATGCAAGCCGACCTCGTGATCGGTGCAGTGCTCGTCGCCGGTGGCCGCGCTCCCGTGGTGGTCAGCGAAGATCTCGTCCGTCAGATGAAGCCCCGTTCGGTCATCGTCGATGTCGCCGTCGACCAGGGTGGTTGCATCGCGACGACTCGCGAAACGACCCACGACGAGCCGGTGTTCGAGCTACACGGAGTCGTCCACTACGCCGTCGGCAACATGCCCGGCGCGGTGCCGCACACCAGCACCTACGCCTTGACCAACGCGACGCTCCCGTTCCAGCTCGATGTTGCACTCCACGGCGCCGTGGGCGCAGCCCGACGGAGCGCAGCGATCGCGCACGGTCTCAACACCGTCAACGGCAAGCACACCAACGCGATTGTTGCGGAGTCACTCGGCACCACCGCAGTCAGCCCGTTCGAGGCCTGACGCTGCCGAGCAGCACGGAGCGTTCCCACACACGAACAAGTGAATCCGAGCGCCCGACACCGCCGCGAACTGTTGTCACCCCTAGTGTCAAACCATGGGTGCAATTCCAGTAGCTGAACTCGACCTGCCGACGATCGATCCGACGGTCTTCGCGATGTCACACACCGAGGCGCTGGCCTCGATGGTGCAGCTCGCCGACGAGACCTGGATCGCGAAGAGCCTGTTCGGCTACTCGATCCTCAGCTACGACGACGTGACTGCGATCCTCCGGGACAAACGCTGGCACAACGCTGTGGCGAAGATCCCCGAGATGCGCGGGATCACCGACCCCGAGATGATCGGCAACCGGGACAAGCCGTCGATTCTCGCTGCCGAGGGCGATGTCCACACCCGATTGCGCCGCCTGGTCGGCAAGGCCTTCTCACCGAAGTCGGCGGATCGGTTGCGACCCTTCATGCGTGAAGTCGTGAACGAGCTGGTCGACCCCGTCGCTGCGTCCGGTCGTGCCGACATCGTCACGGACATCTGCGAGCCGTACCCGATCCCGATCATCTGTGAGCTACTCGGCGCACCGCGAGAGGATTGGAAGATGTTCTCCCGTTGGGCCGAGGACGTACTGCGCGTCTTCAACAGCACCGTGCTCGACGAACTCGACATCATCAAGCTCGCCCGCCGAGAGCTGAACGACTACACGATGCAGATGATCTCCGAGCGGCGTAACGACCCTCGCGAGGATCTGTTGACCGACCTGATCGCTGCCGAGGAGGACGGCGACACCCTCGACGCCGAAGAACTCATCATGATGGTCAATGCCGTCATCATCGGTGGTACCGACACGACCCGCAACCAACTCGGCTGTGCGGTGGCGCTGTTCGCCGAGCATCCCGACCAATGGAAGCTCTTGGCTGACCACCCCGACATCGCACCGCGTGCGGTCGAGGAGGCAATGCGTCACTTCGGTGCCGTCCGCGGTACCGGTCGCTTCGCCAGTGAAGACATCGTGTACCGCGACATCCTGTTCCCGGCGGGAACGTTCGTGTTCCCCTCGACGTCGACGGGGAACCGCGATCAGAGCCGCTTCGCCGGTGCCGAGCGATTCGACATCCGCAAGGAGCCGGCCGGTTCACCACACCTGACCCTCGGCTCGGGCATCCACTACTGCCTCGGCGCGTGGCTCGCCCGCGCCGAACTGCAGGAAGCACTGCCGATCCTGGCGCGCCGCATGCCCGACCTCGCGCTCGCCGATGGCGTGCAGTGGAAGCCCCCGGGCACCGCGATCTTCGGCCCCGACACCCTCCCCGTCACCTTCACCCCCGCCACCTCATAAGTTACGTGGGGTCAGACCCCACGTAACTTATTCGTCGCGGGTGGGTCGGCGACGCTGCTGCTTGATCTCGGAGCGCTCGGACTTCGCCTTCAGCCGGCGCCGCTGCGAGCCGCGAGTCGGTTTCGTCGCACGACGCCGACGTTGCACCTGGAGTGCCCCGCGCAGCTTGCCGGCCATCCGATCAGCCGCGAGTGCCCGGTTGCGGACCTGGGATCGTTCGTCGTCAGCCACCACTCGCACGACGCCACCGAGCTTTCCGATCACTCGCTGTCGCTGTGACTCGGTGAACGCCGACGACGTGGTGACGTCGAGGGTGAGCTCGACTCTGGTCGCTGCCTTGTTGGCGTGCTGACCGCCGGGCCCGCCGGACGCCGAGAACGTCTCCTGCAACTCGTACTGCGGGATGCGAACGGCGTTCGTCACCACCAGTCGATCATCGCTCTCGGCACCCATCGGACCATCATGGCCCGTCGCTCGGCTGGAGAGCAGGACTGATTCCGATCAGCTCCCCTCCCCTACGGTCTGGGCATGGCAGATCTCAAGCTCGGATACAACACCGGATACTGGTCGGCTGGCCCGCCGAAGGGCGCACTCGAAGCGGTCCAGGAGGCCGAGCGCCTGGGGTTCAATTCAGTTTGGACGGCCGAGGCCTACGGCTCCGACGCACTCACCCCACTCGCCTGGTGGGGCGCCCAGACCGAGACGTTGCAGCTCGGCACGGCGATCGCCCAGATGTCGGCACGCACCCCGACCGCCATGGCGATGGCCGCGATCACGATGGACCATCTCTCGAACGGTCGGTTCATCCTCGGACTCGGCGCATCGGGGCCCCAGGTCGTCGAGGGCTGGTACGGCCAGCCCTATCCGCGTCCGCTCGAGCGGACCCGGGAGTACATCGACATCGTCCGCCAGGTCTTCGCCCGCGAAGCACCCGTCGAGTTCGATGGCAAGCACTACCAGTTGCCACTCGAGGGCGGCGCGAATCTCGGCAAGGCGCTGAAGCCGACCGTGCACCCACTGCGCAAGGACCTCCCGATCTATCTGGCAGCCGAGGGCCCGAAGAACGTCGCGCTGTCCGCCGAGATCGCCGACGGTTGGTTGCCGTTGTTCTTCTCACCGAAGGAGGACGCCTGGTACCGCGAACAGCTCGACAAGGGGTTCGCCGCTTCGGGCGATGCGACGAAGAAGGACCGGTTCGAGGTGACCGCCACGGTCAGCATCGTGCCAGGCGACAACGTGCAGGAGTGCGCCGACATGATCCGTCCGTTCCTCGCGCTCTACGCCGGCGGCATGGGCGCAAAGGGAGCGAACTTCCACTACGAGGTGTTCGAGCGCATGGGCTACGGCGACGTCGCCGACAAGGTGCAGAACCTGTACCTCGAAGGCAAGAAGGACGAAGCCGCTGCCTCGATTCCGTTGGAGATGGTCGAAGACGTCGCGCTCGTGGGCCCGGCTGGCAAGATCAAGGAAGAACTCGGCAAATGGGAGGACAGCTGCATCACCGAGCTGCTCCTCAGCGGCCCAGCGATGATGCTCCCCCACTATGCCGAACTCATCTTGGGTTGATTGCGGGCACTCTGTGCCCGGCACAGACTGACCGGTCACGCTCTAACCTGAGGAGTAGATGGCACGCCACGACGTTCTCAACATCGAAGTCGACCGAGAGTCTCACGTCGAGATCGAATTCGAAGACGGTGTCACTGCTCGCTTCGAGCTCGCTCCGCTCCGTCTCGCCTGCCCGTGCGCCGAGTGCAACAAACGGCGACAACTCGATGAACCCGTGAGCCAATCCGTGATGGAGGGAGGCCCGATCTCGATCACCGATGCGTCACTCGCCGGCAACTGGGGCCTCAGCCTCGACTGGTCCGATGGTCACTCGACCGGGATCTATGCCTGGACCGTGCTGCGCAAATGGATGGACGAGCGCGAGGACGAGGGGCCCGTCGACCCAGCGGACCGCAAGGTGTTCGGCAAGCCGGTCGACGGCCCGATCCGCCGCTCCGACTGAGAACGAACTCCAGATGCACGCGCCGACCCCGCCTCGACCGTTGTCGTCGGCATGCCCTGACCCGATCGGTCGCGGATGGTTGCGCAACGACTGGCACGAGCTGACGTTCCTGCACTGGCCGTACGCACCCGACGTCATCCAGGCCCTTCTGCCCGACGGCCTGATGGTGGACACATTCGACGGCCAAGCGTGGGTGTCACTGGTCCCGTTCGAGATGCGACGAGCCGGGCCGACGCTGCTGCCGTCGATCCCCTACGTCTCGAACTTCTGGGAGACCAACGTCCGGACCTACGTCGTTGATTCGCTCGGCAACCGAGCCGTCTGGTTCCTCTCCCTCGACTGCGTTCGCCTCCCGGTCGTCGCCTTCGCCCGGTGGACCATCGGCTTTCCCTATCATTGGGCCGACATGAGCGGGGACATCGACGGCGCTCACCGGAGCTACGTGACGACGCGGCGGCGCTGGCCCCGTCGCCCCGCTGCCACGACGGTCGTGGCCGTCGACGTCGGCGAGCGAATCGAACCGACCGAACTCGACGTGTTCCTCACCGCCCGCTGGGGCACGGTCGCGAAGTCACTGGGCCGCCTGTGGTTCCATGCCGTCGACCACGAACCGTGGACGCTGCACGAGGCCACGATCGTGGAATTGAGCGACACGGCGATGACCGCCCCCGGGCTCCCGGCGCCCGCCGGAGACCCGATCGTGCGGTGGGCGCAACCCGTCCACGCCCGCTTCGCTCGCCCCGTTCGCGTCTAAGACCAGATGGTGCCGGGCACCAACTCGTCCTCAGTTGTCCGGAAGCAGGGAAACAGGCAGCTCGACCACTCGGGCGCGAAGCCATTCACCGAGGGCCTTCGCCTGAGCGTCCTGACGGGTCGACGCCGCGACGCCTTCGTCGAGAAGACCGTGGATGACGAAGTTCAGCGAGCGGATCAACGGGAATCGGTGACGATCGATCTGCATGTCGGCGGTCTCGGGCAGCAGCTCGCGGAGCCGCTCGACGGTCAGCTCGTTGTCGAGCCACTCCCAGGCGTCGTCCGATGGCACAGTGTCGAACGTCGGTTGACCCGAGAAGTCGAACGGTCGAGCGAACACACCCACGTTGGCGTTGCCACCCTTGTCGCCCGAGCGTGTGCCGTACACGGTCCCGAGGGGTACGGCACGAGTCTCGCCCGGCGACCAAGTCCCGTCTGTGCCTGGCCCCGACGGGACTTCGGGGTGCTGTCCCTGAGCGAATGGGTCCGTCTCGATGCGCCCAGAGCCCGTGAGCGGGGCGACGGAGCTGATCTGTCTGGTGTCGCCGCCGAGAATGGTGACGTACTGCGGGACGAGATCGGACGGGACAGTCGCCGGCCGATAGACGCCGTACGGGCTGCCGGAGCCGGGGCCGCCACCGAGGCCGTACATGCCGGGGATACCGGCGAGGGCGGTGTGCACCATCGCATCGGCGAAGGCGCGGCCGACCTTGCGTTCGTCGGCATCCTTCACGGTCAACCGCCAGATCGCGGTCGCTTCTTCCTGCGTCGCCGGGTCCAGCTTGTTCGTCGGGATGATCCGGCTCGTGACCGAGTCGAAGTCCTCCGGTCCGTAGGGGCACGCATCCCAGAACGCCGCCTGTGCAAACTCGGCCTTGGCCTCGATGTCGAGGCCTGTCAGCGCAACGGTGAAGGAGTTCCGATAGCCGCCCAGCTCGTTCATCGCGACCTTGAGCGTCGTCGGTGGAGCCTCGCCCTTGGCACCCCAGACGTACACCCGATCGGGGTTCACCTCGGTCAGGTTGACAGTGTCGAATCGCGCCGTGACGTCGGGGCCGAGATACGACGGTCCGCCGATCTCATAGAGCAATTGGGACGTGACCGTGCCGACCGACACCAGACCCCCGGTGCCGTCGTGCTTGCCGATCACCGAGCTTCCGTCGGCTGCGACATCAGCCCACGGGAACCCGAACCGCGCCCGTCCGCCGATTTCATCACGTCCTTCGATCTCGGTGAAGAACGAATAGTTGCCACCGGTGACCTGCGCGCTGCACTCGATCAGGTGACCAGCGACGACACCACCTGCGAGTTGGTCGAAGTCATTTGGCTGCCAGCCGTGGTGCCACGCAGCAGGCCCGCACACGACAGCTGCGTCGGTCACCCGGCCGGTGATCACGATGTCCGCGCCGCGTGTCAGTGCATCGACGATGCCGAAACAACCGAGGTACGCGTTCGCACTGAGGTACGCATCGACGTCGCCGAGATCTTCAGTCCCCGGGAACGGCTGCAACGCGCCGGAAGCTGCGAGGTCCGTGATGCGATCGAGCAGGTTGTCACCGTTCACATACGCAATGGTGGGGTTGAGGCCGAGCTTGTCGGCAATGTCTTTGACTGCCTCGGCACAGCCATCCGGATCGAGACCGCCGGCGTTGGACACGACCTTGATGCCCTTGTCCAGGCAGGTCCCCATGACCTGTTCCATCTGGCCGACGAACGTGCGGGCATAGCCCTGACCCGGGCGCTTCGCCCTGATGCGGCTGAGGATCAACATCGTCAGCTCGGCGAGCCAGTCGCCGGTCAGGACATCGATCGGGCCGCCCTCGACCATCTCGATCGCCCCGCTCGGCCGGTCCCCGAAGAAACCCGAACAGTTCGCAATACGGATCGGATCGGTCATCCCGACACCCCGTACGCAGTGTGCCAGGCACACTGCGTACGCGTACGTGGTGTGCCTGGCACCATGCGTACGGGGATCATTCGATGGCCTCGAGGGCGACGAGGAGCTCGCCTTGATCGACCTTGTCGCCCACCGCGAACCGGACGTCCGTCACCGTGGCTGCGCCCGTCGCAGTGATCTTGTGCTCCATCTTCATGGCTTCGACGACCATCAGCACGGTGCCCTCGGCAACGGTCTGGCCAGCTTCGACGTGGACAGCGATGACCGTGCCGGGCAGCGGGCAGATCGGTCCGCCACCGGCGTCGTCGAGATCGTGTTCGACGAAGCGCGGCTGGAGGGTGAACGCGACGGCACCGGCTGTCGAACGACAGCGCACGGACACGCCATCGCCGCCACCCGGCTCAGGGTCGACGGCGACATCGACAGCGTGGCGGACGCCGTCCACCTCGATCACTTCACGATCGTCGGACCGAGCGAGCAGACGCACAACGACGCGGCGCCGTTCGTCGGCGGACATCGCTCCGTCCTCGCCGGGTGTCGGCCAGGCGCCGAGCAGGACGCTCGCAGTGGTCCGCGAGTCGATCACGAACTCGACGTGGTGATCCGTCGATCCGTCCGACCAGACCTGGCGTTGCCCCTGCGTCCGGAGGTTACGGAAGCCCGATGGGGCGAACCCGTGGTGCGGGTCCGCAGCCCGGTCTCGACGCTCGGCGGCGAAGACCGCTCCGAGCAGCAGGGCGACACGAGCATCGCCGCCCGGTCCGGCTGGCGTGAGCACATCGGGGTGCTCGGCGAGATAGGCGGTCGGCGTGTCGGCCGCGAGGAAATCCTGCTCGCCAAGCGTGGCCACCAGCATGTCGACATTGGTGTCGACACCCGTGATCTGCGCCGTTCGTAGCGCACGGGCCAGCTGACGGGCAGCATCGCGCCGGGTTCCAGAGAACGAGATGACCTTTGCGAGCAGCGAGTCGTAGTTCGGCGAGATCTCGGCGCCGGCGCGGATGCCGGTGTCGGTGCGGACGTCGTCAGAGATGTCGAACGACGTGATCGTCCCGGTCGAAGGCATCCAGTTGGTCGCCGGATTCTCCGCGACGAGTCGAACTTCGATCGCGTGGCCGGACACTCGGACATCGCTCTGCGTGACGGGAAGTGGCTCACCCGCAGCAACCCGCAGCTGCATCTCGACGAGGTCGAAACCAGTCACGGCTTCGGTCACCGGGTGCTCGACCTGCAAGCGCGTGTTGACCTCGAGGAAGTTGATCGTGTCCGGCTCGCCGGGCGCGCCGTGGCCGACGAGGAACTCGACCGTGCCCGCACCGACGTAGCCGACCTGGCGGGCCAACGCGATGGCACCGTCACACACAGCTTGGCGTGTTGCTTCAGAGATGCCAGCCGACGGGGATTCTTCGATGACCTTCTGGTTGCGACGTTGAATCGAGCACTCGCGTTCGCCGAGGTGCACGACGTTGCCGTACTGGTCGCCCATGATCTGTACTTCGATGTGGCGACCGCGCTCGATGTACGGCTCGATGAACACCGAGCCGTCACCGAATGCCGCGTTGGCCTCGCGGCTCGCCGACTTGATCGACTCTGCAAGCAGGTCGGCGTCGGTGACGATGCGCATCCCGCGCCCTCCACCGCCGGCCGCAGCCTTGACCAGTGCAGGCATCGGTACACCGTCCGGTGCCGTGCCGGTCTCGATCTGTTCAGTCGAGATCTCCCAGATCGGCGTGGTCGGCACGCCCGCGTCGACGGCGGCACGCTTGGCGGCCACCTTGTCGCCGAGCAACGTGATCTGCTCCGGCGTCGGCCCGACCCAGATCAGCCCGGCCGCTTCGACCGCCCGGGCGAACCCGGCGTTCTCGGCGAGGAATCCGTAGCCAGGGTGGATCGCATCAGCACCGTTCGCCAACGCTGCAGCGATGATTGCATCCCCGCGCAGATATGACTCCGCCGGCGTCTCGCCACCGAGGGCGACGGCGACATCGACACTGTCAACGTGCAGGGAGTTGGCGTCCGGTTCTGAGTAGACGCCGACCGTGCTGATGCCCAGCCGGTGCGCGGTGCGCGCGATGCGGACGGCGATCTCCCCGCGGTTCGCGATGAGCAGCGTGTTGATCGGGCGCTGAGGTATCGGCTCGGCGCCGACGGGTGGGGCCCACTGGCCGGTTGACAGATCACTCATCTCAGTGCCTCCAGACGCCGTAGCTCGTGGCTCCGACGATTTCGTTGCTGTGCGCTGCGGACAGCGCCATGCCCAGTGCGGTTCGGGAATCGGCCGGATGGATGATCCCGTCGTCCCACAGCCGACCGGTCGAATACAGCGCGGTCGATTCGGTCTCGATCTGCGCTTCGAGTGCTGCGGTCTGCGCTTGCAGCGCCTCTTCGTCGACCTCGACACCGCGGCCGGCCGCACTGTTCCGTGCAACGATGTCCATCACCCCCGCCAACTGCTTGGGGCCCATCACCGCGATGCGATGGTTCGGCCAGGTGAAGATGAACCGCGGGTTGTAGGCCTTGCCGGCCATGCCGTAGTTGCCGGCGCCGTAGCTGGCACCGACCATCAGGTTGAAGTGCGGCACCGTCGAGTTCGACACGGCGTTGATCATCTTCGACCCATTGCGGATGATGCCGCCCTGCTCGGCTCTGGACCCGACCATGAACCCGGTGATGTTGTGCAGGAACACGAGTGGCGTGTTGGTCTTGTTGCACAACTGGATGAACTGTGCGCCCTTCTTTGCCTCCTCGGAGAAGAAGATGCCGTTGTTGCCGATCACGCCGACCGGGAAGCCATGGATCGACGCCCACCCGCAGACGAGCTTGTCGCCGTAGAGCGGCTTGAACTCCTCGAAACGACTGCCGTCGAGCAGGCGGGCGTACACCTCACGGATGTCGAACGGAATACGGACATCGGCCGATGCGCATCCGAGCAGTTCGGCCGGGTCGTAGATGGGCTCGTCAGCGGGTTCGGTCGGACCGGGGCCCAACTTCTTCCACTGCAGATGCTTGACGATCTGGCGGGTGATGCGCAGCGCGTCCATCTCGTCGTGGGCGAGGAAGTCGGACAGGCCCGACGTGCGGGAGTGCATCTCGGCACCGCCCAGCGTCTCCTCGTCGACGACCTCGCCGATCGCCATGTTCACGAGCGGCGGACCGCCGAGGTACGCCGTGCCCTTGTCCTTGACGAACACGGTGTAGTCACTCGTGCCCGGGGTGTAGGCGCCGCCGGCCGTGTTGGGTCCGAACGCCATCGTGATGGTCGGGATGCCCATCTGCGACAGCTGGGTGAGGTCACGGAAGCTCGCACCACCCTGGATGAACAGGTCGGCTTGTCGTGGCAGGTCGGCGCCTGCGGACTCGTTGAGGTTGATGACCGGCAGACGGTTCTGCTTGGCGATCTCGGTGAAGCGTTGGCTCTTCTTCCACGTGGTCGGGTTGGCCGAACCGCCGCGAACCGTCATGTCAGTGCCGGTGATCAGGCATTCGACGCCTTCGATCGTGCCGATGCCTGACGCGATGCCGACGCCGATCGGGTCTTCCGTGCCCCATGCCGCGAGCGGGCTGAGTTCGAGGAACGGCGTGTTCGGGTCGATCAGATTCTCGATGCGCTCCCGGACGAGCATCTTGCCGCGCTTGCGGTGACGGTCGACGTAGCGCTGCCCACCGATCGTCGAGACCTGCGCCAGTTGCTCGGCGACCTCGTCCCACATGGACTGCATCTCGGCGAGGTTCGCCTTGTAGTCGTCCGACTTCGTGTCGAGTCGACTCTTGATCACACTGCCGATGGCCATCGTTCCCCGTTCCCGTTCAGGCGTACGTGGTGTGCCTGGCACCATACGTACGCTTGCTTGTCTGGCTGACCGTAGCTACGGTACTGCACAGTGTCAATTGGTACCGCACCGAAGCCGTTGCTCCCGAGACGGACCGAGGAACGGCTGGGACCGCGCCATCGCGAGATCCTCGACCAACTCGAAGCGGTGTTCCTCAGTGAGGGGTTCTCCTCGGTGACCGTTGCACAGCTCGCGAAGTCGGTCGGCTGCTCACGACGCACCTTGTACGAACTCGCACCGTCGAAGGACGCACTCGTCCTCATCGTGCTCGACCGTTTCCTGCACCGTGTCGGCCGGACCGCCCTGAGCACCGTCGACGATGCCGCACCCATCGCCGAACAGGTCCGCTCGTACATCAACGGTGCGCTCGAACTGCAACGGCTGACGGCCGCATTCGCCGACGACCTCGCCGACGACCCGGCTGCTCGACGACTCCTCGATCGTCACTTCCGCTACGTCATGTCGGTGAGCGAATCGCTGATCGAGCGGGGCATCGAGGCCGGCGAGTTCCGGCAGGTCTCCCCCGGCGTGGCCGCGGGCATGCTCGCCGGCAGCGGCCTCTACTTCAGCCAGCCCGGCATCCTCGACGACGTCGGCATGACTCGCGACGAGGCCAGCGCCGAGATGACCGACATCGTCCTGCGGTCGCTGCAACACCCAAGCGAACAGCATCCCAAGCCACACCAGCAACACCCGCACCAGTACGACGAGAACCGTCAGACAGCGAGCACCACATGACCGACGAGCCCACCGCGAGCAAGCCCACCGTCACCTCCGTTCGCGCCGACCTGATCGCCGAGCAGGACGCGCTCGACAACGTCGTCGCCGAACTCGATGACGAACACTGGGCACTCGACACGCCGAGCCCACGTTGGACGATCGCCGATCAGATCGGCCACCTGACCTACTTCGACTGGACCGCGGCACTCGCGATCACCGATCCGGACCGGTTCACGGCCAACACCGCCGAGATGATGGGGGCCATGTCGAGTGGCGGGCGCGAAGGCGGCGAGGACGCCATGGACCTGGTGACGCTCGGCGACTACCGGGCGATGACTCCGACAGAGCTGTGTCATGCCTGGCGCACCAATCGTGGCGTGCTGTCCGAAGCGTCGGCGTCGCTCTCCGACGACGACCGCGTCATCTGGTACGGGCCGTCGATGGGCGCCAAGTCCTTCCTCACTGCACGCCTGATGGAAGCCTGGGCCCACGGGCAGGACATCGTCGACACGCTCGACCGAGCCGGCATCGCCCACGCCGATCGGCCGCCGACGGATCGGCTCCGCCACATCGCACAGCTCGGTTTCATCACGCACAAGTGGAGCTACATGAACCGCCAGATGGATGCACCCACCGAGCCGGTCCGCGCCGAACTCACCGCTCCGTCCGGTGCCGTCTGGTCGTTCGGCCCCGACGACGCACGCGACTCGATCACCGGACCGGCTGTCGACTTCTGTCTCGTCACGACGCAACGCCGTCACGTCGACGACACCGACCTCGTCGTCGACGGTCCGGTCGCCACCGCCTGGATGCACATCGCCCAGGCCTTCGCCGGCGGCGCCACCGACGGTCCCGCCGCCGGTTCCTTCTGAACCCGCTCACCGCACACCTTCCGCCACCCATCCGCATCACCACCAGCCGCATCGCCACCAGGAGCACCGCATGACTTCCCTCACCGATTCCCCCGCCTTCGAACTCAACGACCTGCAACAGCAGATCCTCGACGAGGCCGACCGATTCAGCCGTGAGCAGCTCGCCCCGCTCGCTCAGGAGATGGACGACACGGAGCAGTGGCCCGAGGACCTCTTCCCACTCTTCGCCCGGCACGGCTACCTCGGCCTCACCGTCTCCGAGGAGTATGGCGGCCAGGGTCTCGGACTCTTCGAAGCCGGCCTCGTCTGCCAGGCCATGGGCAAGTGGAACGCCTCGGCGATGCTCTCGTGGGGTGCGCACGACAACCTGTGTGCGAACAACATCTTCCGCAATGCGAACGACGAGATCAAGCAGCGCTATCTCCCCGGCCTCTGCGACGGCAGCATCGTCGGTGCGCTCGGGTTGACCGAGCCCGGCGCCGGCTCCGACGCACTCGGCTCGATGGCGACCACCGCCCGGCGCGACGGCGACGAGTTCGTGCTGAACGGGACCAAGATCTACATCACCAACGGAAACATCGCCGACGTCGTGCTCGTCTACGCGAAGACCGATCTCGCGGCCGGCCACCGGGGCATCACTGCCTTCGTCGTCGACACGGACACACCCGGATTCAGCGTCGCCCAGAAGCTGTCCAAGATGGGATATCGCGGCAGCCCGACCGCCGAGCTCGTGTTCGACGACTGCCGGGTCCCGGCGGCGAACATCGTCGGCGAGGAGAACAACGGCGTCGCGATCGTGATGAGCGGCCTCGACCTCGAGCGCATCTTCTACGCTCCCGCCGCCGTCGGCATGGCCGAACGGTGCCTCGAACTCAGCTTGGAACACGCGTCGACTCGCAAGCAGTTCGACCAGGCGATCATGAACTTCCAGGTCATCGAGTTCAAGCTCGCCGACATCTGGGTCAAGATCGAGACGGCGAAAGCCTATGTGTACAAAGCACTGGCAATGTGCTCGTCAGCCAGCCACGAGGAAGCCGGACGCGGGGCGATCCACGCCCACTCGGCCGCAGCGCTGCTCTATGCCACGACCGTGATGCGCGAGATCGCCGACGAGGCCGTCCAGATCCACGGTGGCGCCGGCTACATGTGGGAGATGGAGATCAACCGTCTCTACCGCGACGCCAAGCTGCTCGAGATCGGCGCCGGCACCCAGGAGGTCCGACGCGGCATCGTCGGCAAGTATCTCCGCGGCACCGTCAGCTGACCCGATGCGGGTCAGAGGCGGAGCACGCGCGAAATGCTGCGGCGCTCGAAACCACACTGCTCGTACAGCTCGCCGGCTCCGTGATTCGCTGCATAGTGATCGACGTGCACCTCCGCGCCGCCGCGCTCCCGTGTCCACTCGACGAAGCGCTCCGTCAGCATCGTTGCAGCGCCCGTCCGCCTCGCCGAGGGGTCGACGTAGAGCGTCCGCAAGATCCCGTACTCGACGGGTCGACGTGTCGGCGACGACGTGGTCGCATAGCCGGCGAGCAGCCCGATGATGACGTCCCCCTGACGCGCAGCGAACACGACGGCGTCGGGCGACGCGAGCAACGTCTCGAAGTCCTGATGACCTTCCCGCTGCGGCCAGCTCGTGTCCGCAAGCGGATCGTATGATCCTGCATCCTCGACGAACAGTGCCGTTTCCAGCTCGACGAGCGCGTCGATGTCACTGGTCGTCGCTCTCGAGATGATGATCACGCCGGCGGACCCTACCGTCGCCTCGGCGACTGGGTCCCGAGCCCGTCGGTGCTGCACGCCCGGCCTGTTGCGGTGACGGACATCTCCCCAGCGTGACGTTGGCCTGCGCGCCCTCGTTGTTACCGTTCTTCCCATCATGAAGCACTCACTCACTCGCCGCGTCGCCATCGTCCCCGCGCTCCTCGCGCTCGGTCTCGCCGCCTGCGGATCCGACGCCGACACGACCAGCGACAGCACCCTGTCGAGCGATGCACCGATGTCGACCGACAAGAACGACACCGACATGGGTGACATGAACATGGGTGACATGAACATGGGCGATGCCGATGCGACCCCGGCTGACGAGGTCCCCGGCGCGGCACTCGCTCGTGGTGAGTACAGCCTGATGGACTCCCGCCCCGCCGGTTATGACGATGTCGCCGGCACCGCCGTGATCGCCCGCTCACCGCTGGGCACCACCATCACCACCGAGCTGACTGGCCTGCTGCCCAACGTCGACTACATCAGCCACGCCCACGCTCAGGCGTGCGACGACGACAACGCCGGGCCGCACTACCAGTTCGAGGTCGGCGGAGCGAAGACGCCGCCGAACGAGATCCACCTCGCGTTCACCAGCGACAACGACGGCAACGGATTCATGACTGCCGAGAACGCTCGAATCGCCGGCGCCGAGGCCGTTGCGTTCGTCGTGCACCCGTTGGAGTTCGTCGACAACAAGATCGCCTGCGCCGACTTCGTCGAGGACGAGGCCGGGTCGATCGACGCTGCACTGACCGCCGGCCTCGCCGAATCAGGCGAAACCGACACCGACACCGACACCGACACCGACATGAACGAAATGGAGCCGGAGACCACCGACGGCTGACTCGCCGCACGACTGAGTCCGAACGCGGCGACGCCAGCGTGATCCGCCGAGATCGCACTGGCGTCGTTGCGCTCGTGGTGGGAAAAGTGTGTCAGGCGGACACGAGCGACACCGTGAGGCTCAGCTTGTTGCCGTCGACGCTTCCGAGAGCAACCGCAACTGCGGAGTTCAGATGGGCGAACTCCTCGACCGCTGTCTCGAACACGAGCAGTTCCTGGGGCCCGGTTGCATCGGTCCCGCGTCCGATGGCCTGGTAGGCAACAGTGTCCGCACCCTCACCGATGCGGCCACGGATCTCCAGTTGCTGCACGCCGTCAGCACCGACGCGCACGATGTCGACCCCGACGACCTTGCGTTCGCCCTCCCAGTGGCTCGATGTCGCGGTGCCCTCGAAGGGCACGTCGACACGGAATCCCGTGCCGATGCCACCAACAGGGGCGAAGTGCAGCTTCGCTTCGATCTTGCAGAACTCGGTCAGTGTGGCCATGTGTACTCCTGTGGTGTTCGGGTCGATGAGATGTGCGAGGTGTGACTGATCTTGGCCGTTCACGTCGGTGGTGAGCTCACCAGACGGCGGACGTGTCGAGCAGAATCACCCGCTGCAGGGATGCATGGAACTCGCTGAAACCGTCACTGCGTGCGGTCCGCTGCGCCTGTTCCACCGTGACATCGCCGTCGGGCAAGGCGATGTCGAGACCCCAGCGGGCCAGGTCCCCTGCGATCAGCGTCGCCCACTCTGCAGCGAGATCCGTGATCGGGCGTGACGTGAAGCCACTCGACACCGGGTCACCGCTGGCCGGCACGTCCCACATCCCCCGAGCCACCGGCAGCAGCCGTTGGATCGACGCGACGATGTGTCCGCTCGTGTCGGCACCTGCGATCCGCGACATGAAGTTCTCGGCATGGGCGAGGTGGAAGGACTCTTCACGCAGCGCCCGGTCGGCCAGTCCGGCGACTCGCTCGTTCGGGCAGTCGGTGAGCGCACCCCAGCGAAGTGCTTCCCCGCGGTCGTAGAGCCAGTGCCGGACGAGGGAGTCGCTCCAGTCGCTGCAATCGGCCTCGGCCAGCCAGCAGCTCCGGTAGTCGGACGCATCACGCAACATCGCGAACGCGTCGAGGTCCGACTCCGCTGATCCGTCTGATCCGTGGAGGAGGATCTCGTAGAGACCGATGGCGTGGCCGAGTTCGTCCTGAGCAATCGAGCAGAACGCCAGGTCCTCTTCGAGGAACGGACCGAGTCCGATCCAGTTCGTGTGTCGAGCACCGATCATGTGCTCGTCGTCGGCGAAGGCGAGCAGGTGCTCTCGTGCTGCCGTGTCGAGGGGCATGGCATCGAGGGTCATGAGGTGGTCTCCATTCCGGCTGGCGTCGAGTCTGCACTGTCGCCACGCTGTTCCTTGCGACGTGCCGCCACGAGCGCTCCGTCATTGTGTCGGTGCGGCTTGTCGGTGTTCACGGCCAGATCCGTTTCATCGGCGACCAGGACATGGCGACGATCGACCAACCACATCTCAGCCCCTTCTCCACGACGGACATGGGTTTCTCGGGCGTACATCACTGCCATGTCCGGGTCGGATGCGTCGAGGGAACCAGCGTGGCGGAACTCGTCGCGTCCCGCCTTCTTCAAGAAGACCTCGTAGGTGTTCATCGCATCACTCCATCGTCTCGGGCGATCGTGATGCTCATCGCATCACCTCGACGGGGTTCCGGCACGACGGGCACCATGCGACGGACCGGCAGCGCGTCGGTCCGACCATGGCCTGGTCGACCACCGCATCGGACCCGCAGACCGGGCAGAGCAGACTGCCGTCCTTGCGGCGCAGCACGACCGTGTAGTCGTCGGCGAGTCGCGTCCGGGCTGCACCGGTGAGGCGCGTACTCTCCCAGACCGGACCGGCGAGCCAGGTGACGTCACACCGGTCGACGGCATCGAGTTGCTCGACGGATGCCCTCACGTCGCCGGCGATCATGTCGAGCGCCGGGCAGCCGCTGAAGGTCGGTATCAACCCGACCGAGGCAACGACGCCCTCGGGGGTGTCGGCGACCGTCAGCGATTCGAGGAGTCCGAGATCGACGATCGACACGTCGGGGTACTCGGGGTCAGGGACCGCAGCCACCGCAGCGCGGACGCTGTCGTGGAGTGTGGACCGGGCATCGGTCTCGAGCAGCGCGTTCACTGCGCCACCTCGAGCGCGTCGCGGACCCAGGCGGTGTCCGCCCAGTTCGCGGCGGCGGTTGCGATCCGGCGCTTGGAGTCCGGGCCGCCCTGGCGCATCGTGGCCTTCAGCGGCTCCCAATCGATCTCGCCCGGTTGCCACTTCCCGTCGGCGTCCTGACTCAGGGCAGGGTCGGGGATCTCGAACCCGTAGCCGTGGAGGAGCGGGACGTACTTCTGCACGTACGCCTGACGCAGGTTCTCGTTGCGCTCGGATTTGATCTTCCATCGGATCAGCGGGTCGGCGTCGCCAGGAGGCGAGTCGGGCCCGAACAGTTGCACCGCCGGCCACCACCAGCGCGTCAGCGCTGCTTGGAACATGTCGTGTTGGATCGGTGTCCCGGTGGCGAGGCGCAGCAGCATCTCTTCGCCGTGGCGCATGTGGAAGCCCTCTTCGGCGACGATGCGCTTCAGCACCCGCTTGTAGGGGCCGTAGGTGCATTCGGCGAAGACCGCTCGCTGGCTGGCGAACGCCGCGGCGTCGACGAGGAACGCGATGGCGACCTGGTCGGCCCAGGTGACGGCCTGATAGTGGAAGACGTTGTGGAACCGTGACCGGCCGTCGAAGAGTTGTTCGAGCATCTCGGTTCGGGTCTTGATGCCCATGTCGGCAGCGACCATGTACAGCAGGTGTGCGTGGCCGATCTCGTCCTGGGTCTTGGCGAGGAAGATCTGCTTGAGGCGCAGACCCGGAGCGTGCGGAATCCAGTCCCGCTCGGTCAGCCCACCCATCAGCTCGGAGTTCGCGTGGAACTCGATGAAGCGGAACACCTCGTCGCGATACTCCTCGGGCATGTCGTCACCGGGTTCGACCATGCCACCACCGTCGATGAATGCCTGGAACTCGTCGAGATCGGCCCAGGTTCGGCCGTGTGTCTGATCGATGGTCGCAAGCGTGTGCATTGAGTGCCTCCACAGCAGTCGTGTCGTCCCCAGCGCCCATCATGACACGTGATCAAAAGATCGTCAAGCCCTTAACGATCTATCGGAGCGGCTCCGTGATCGCCGCTGGATCGTTCCCCAGCTTGACCGCGAGCAGCTTGCGGAGGGTGGCGGTGAACGCTGTCAACTCACCGTCATCGAGACCCGCGAACAACTGCTGCTCGCGCCGGTTCTGCTCCCGATACGCCGACCCCAATCGATCGCTGCCGTCCTGCGTGAGACGGACCGTTGCCAAGCGGCCGTCTGCCTGGTCACGCTGCCGAGCCGCCAATCCGTCGCGTTCGAGCGTCGTCACCACGCCCGACACCGCAGCGCGCGACACGCCGGCGAGTCGGGCGATCTCGCGCACTTCGAGTGTGCCGTGTACCCACACCGTGAACAGCACCCGGAAGCCGGCCAGCGACAGCCCGAGCGGGCGGTGCACCGCGGCATCGAAGTCCGCCATCACCCGTGTGCCCAGCCGAACGAGATCGAACGATGCAGCGAAACTCGCGACGTCGACATCATCGCCGAGTGCCTCGATTCGCTCGGTGGCGCGCAGTTCGAACTCGTCAGGCATCGAGGACCGGGCCTCCGAGCGTCAGCGTCTGGCCCCGCACGAGTGCCACCTCGTCGCCCTCGGCATCGGTCACCGTGATGTCGTGCACCGTGTTCCGACCTCGCGTCGCGACCGCCCGACTGGTTGCGACGAGGTGATCACCGATCCGTGCCGCCTTGATCCATTCGATCGATGCCGAGGTCGACAAGGTGCGCTCGTTGGCCGCATTCGAAGCGTGGGCCATCGCCGTGTCCGCAAGGGTGAAAAGCAGACCGCCATGACAGACGCCCAGCCCGTTGGTCATGGTCTCGGTGACCGTCATCGACACGACAGCGAGGCCCGGTTCGGCATGAGTGATCTCGATCCCCAGTTGACGGGCGACATGATCACGCTGGTGCATTGCCGCAGAGGCTTCGGTCATGAGCGCACCCTAGTTTCGGTCGGGTTGTCCGACCTATGGTCGACAGATGCCCACCGACATCCGTCCGTTCACGATCGACGTCAGCCACGAAACACTGGACGACCTCCGGACGAGGCTGCGCAACACTCGATGGCCCGAGCGCGAACTGGTCGACGACTGGTCCCAGGGCACACCGCTCGCGCACGTCCAAGAGGTCTGCGCCTACTGGGCCGACGAGTACGACTGGCGTGCTCGCGAAGCGCAGTTGAACCGTTTCGATCAATTCG
>RCMY010001253.1_pt1 | contig 24198 bp, 22 predicted proteins | sample 2041341 | NCBI WGS metagenome assembly RCMY01 (sample SAMN09708234, study PRJNA481090) | Marine sediment metagenome, whole genome shotgun sequencing project.
TGTGTAGTCGATACTTAGTGTATCCCCAACGCAACCGTCAGTGTCACTTACTGCAAAAGTGATGTTAGCCCCATCAATAAAATTGAATGTGGTGTTTCCCTCCGCAATAGTTGGGGCACAAGATGAATTGGAATTTAGGGTGTTTCCTGCAAGTGTTACCTCACAAGGGGTGCCAGCTTGTCCAGAAACTGGAATAACCAGCACAGAACTTGCTGCTGTGGTGTCAACTACAAAATCTTGCAGTGTTCCACAAACCAAGAATCTTAGTGTACCTGTAAACCCTTGTGGGATTTGGTACTGCACTTCCCCCTGTGTACTATTACATACAGTAGTGGTGTTGGTTGTTGGTGCCAATCGTACAATACTTTGCTCACTCTCGAAGTTGAGTGTGATGTTTCTCGTAAATGGCGGGCAATCCCCGTTAGGTGTTACTACCAGTGTTACAACTGGTGTGTTGCCGTAAATCTCCTTGATTACTGTTACCCCCGACTGACCGCTTGTTAGCGTTGGGTTGGTAAAGCTATTAGTTAAGTTTGTACCTGTAACAGTGTACTCGTAGCTACCTGAAAGGTTTGTTGGAGTTGTTGTCGCCCCGACTACAATAGTGCCCGTTTTACAATCCCGAGATACAATCTCTAGTTGTGCATCAACACCTGTACAACAATCATCTGGTAAATCAATAGTCTCAATGTAAGGAGTATCACAATCCGCGAAATCCACAGAAGCTACAATGTTAGTTGAAGGTAGTGCCACAAATGTTGCCACAGGGTTCGCTGGGGTAACTGTAAGTCCATTTATGTTTAGACTAATTTCGTCAATACCTTGGTTAGCCGCAAGGTTGAAGTCAACCTCAAATGTGTACTCAATATCTCCACTACCGTTCAGAGAACAGTAGATTTCGTATACTAAGTCCTTTTCTACTGGATTGAGGTTATCAATCCTAATAGTACACTCATCACAATCGTCGTGTGACCACTTAATTTCAATGAAACGTACTGTCTCATTAGAGACAAATGTCTGTCCCGCTTGGTATATGTCACCTGTACTAGATGCAGTCTTGAGGGAATCCCCCACTGCTACACTAGACCCATTGACATAAATACCGTACTCAAGTTGTCCCGAAATCGGTACAGGAATGCCATTATCGTTGTACTGGTCATAATTTACTACACAATCGGTTGTCCAAGTGTTAGGGAATCTAATCTCGTTACAAGATGTAAACTCTACTTGTGGTGTTGCATCTGGGTTACAGAATACTAACTTACCCACTCCACCACATGCTTTGAGGTTTGCACTATCAGTACATCCACAATTTGTGGATACTCGATAGGCGTGGCCTGACCACAACTCTCCGTGGTTGTCTACATTACTTCCCCCAGTACTAAATGCAGGGTTTGCATCTGGCTTATCTAGGTAGTCTGTGTAAGTTCCTGCGCTACCTGTGGCGTATACCTTACGGAAAGGTGCCGCGCCCCATGTGAGTGACCCAGATGTACTGTAAGTACCCTTAGTCCAAAGGAACGTAGGTCGTGCGCAAGAATCTGAACTAAGTGTAGCATATCCGTCAGGTGTAGCGTCACTAGTTGTTCGGAAAGTCTTGTCATAAACAGTGGAACCCTTTTCGTAAACACAATCGTTCGCAAAAACAAGGTCTTGGCAAACTCGGAGTACAACTCGTGTACTAATAAGTTGTCCTTGTGGGTAATTAACCCCTGGCTGTCGTAACGTTCCCGCAAGGGTTGACGTTACCGTAGCTTGACCGTCTAGGGTAAAGCTAATTAAATTCTCTTTTCGGTCTGTAACTCTACGAGTTGTCGTAGTACCATTAGGTAGTGTTACAGTCTCCTCATACAGGTAGATGGCATCTAAGCACAATCCACCAGAAATAGGCTCCTCATTACCATTTACCGTAGGGCTAGTTACGTCAGATACTAGTGGCAATGCCAATGCGTCTGAAATAGATGTACCCCCGCCTTTATGCACACCAATTGTGATGTTGCCAAGGTTGTTGGTAATTTGTGAAGTAATAGTTACATCATCACAAGCACAACACTTGTTAGTTACTAGACGTGCATCTAGTCGGCAATCCCCCTTGATCATCTCAAAGGAACCGTCACACTCTTGCTGTACGCATTCACCCGCCGCGTCACATCCACAATCGGGACGTACCGCACCTGCACCCGCACAAGCTGCTGAACCTGTTTCGGTACAACTGTATTGAGCGCATGGGTCAGTAGATGGGCCGCAGGTGTTACCTGCACCACAATCACAACCCAATGCTTGGGAGCAATTATCTCCTGTACAACTAAGTGCCGCACATGGTACGCAATTACCATCTAGGCAACCACAATCCTCACCACAATCGTTACCATCATTACATGTAGCGTTTGCACAAGGGTTAGCAGTACACTGACCATTAACACACACACAACCTTCCCCACAATCGGAGGTTGACCCGCAATCACCCTCACAAGGGGAGCAGTAACAAGTCGTTGAATCCAGTGATACACATGCACCACCCGAACGTTCACACGTAGGTGTGTTACAATCGCAAATTTCACGACAGATTCCACCTACACATATATATCCATCTGGACACTGTACGGGTACGCAAATACCTGACTGGCAAAATTCACAATCTGAGCAATCAGTATCAACACTACACTCTGGCTCTGGTTCACAAAGTCCAGTGAAGGGGTCTCGTACAAATCCTGACGCGCACTCACATTTATTATCTACACATCGCTCATTTGGGCCATCACAATCTCCTGACACCACGCACTCAACGCAAGTCCCAGTCAAAGGGTTACAAACACCTTCTGGACATACTACTGGCTTACAACCGTCTGGTGTACACGTAGTACAGGGTGGGCAAGTACCGTCTTGGCAACTTACACACCGACCCTTATCATCCTTAAATGGTTTATCTGGTGGACACTGGCAGTCCCCACTTACACAGACTTGATTTTGTGGGCATGGGTTCTGGTCATTGCAATCAACGCAACGATCATTCTCACAAATCTTATCGTCTGGACACTTGCTCACACACAAGTTATTCACACACTCTGAACAGTCCTCGCAATCAGCGTTGGTCGTACAGGGGCAAATCTTAATTCTTTCAGAGGTTGGGCAATCTGGGCAACTACTATCGTTACACTTAACGATGGCGTACACACACTCATCACAACCCTCTGGGATTGATACCTTTAATTTCTTACCGTCAAAGTCACACTTGACGTTTAGGCAGGCAGGCTTTTCCCACTCGACTGAAACGCTCTTACACGTAACTCCGTTTTGGGATAAAGAACTGAGAGAAATTTCAAAAACTTTCTTCTTAGTAGGCATCAAATATATTTTATGGGCTAGAACTCCAATGGAAAATCTAGTCTTTTTTCTAATTCTATCTTATTCTCGACCAACACTTCGTTGACCTTTATTTCTGAAAGTCTGTACTTCCCGTTCTTTGTTACAAGTAATGGGCACATCAACTTTGAAGAATACTCTAAATCAACATTGCAATCTAAAAAACTGCTGATTACTCTATGAGATAAATTGCAGGATAATAACTTCAAATAAGTTTTGAAATCAAAAGTGCAAGTCTTGTGACTAACAATTAGTTGGTAGTCTGTCCAGCACTTTTTAAGCTTCACCTTAAAGTCTGTGGACAAGGTACAACTATCTACCTTTTTTACGAAACTTTTGTAAGTTAAGCATTTGTTAATTATTTCATTAACTGTTACTTTAAACTCTGGCTTTAGTTCATCAATAGCCCTAAAGCCTGATTTAGCTTCTTGTGCGACTTTCAACGTGTATAAGAATCGGTAATCCTCTTCTATTACGTTAGTCTGTAGATCGTAGATCATCTTACAGGCTTCGCTGAGGTTTATAACCTCAATACCCATTTTTGGAAGTACCTTCAAAGTGCAGTACTCCCAATCCTCGTAAGGAACGCAATACGGATTTTTGAACGTCCAAGCAGCTAATCCAGAATCGTCAATAAAGACATCCGAGAAGTTCTCTGATTTTTTTGTGTCTAGGTCTACAATGGCAGACACCGCTTCAATAACGGTCTGTATTTCATCAGGGCATATCCCTGTAAAGTAGTTACCTAAAACCCCTTGCTTGTAATCTTCTAGTGTACATTTAAGTACCTCAAGCTTGCTTACCTCATCCTTTTTGAATGGTGCGCAACCGTACCCCCACTCGTCTAAGCAAACTATCGTATTGCTGTATTTTACAAGTGTAGTGTCTATCGCGTATAAATATTCTCGTATCTTCTCGTAGGATAGGTCAAAACAGTTGGGGCACTTGGAACATCTTGAGTCGGTGCAGTCTTCACATCCACAGGGCTTATTGTCCCTTTTGGATGGACACGCACAACTATCGTCTGGCTTAATAACCAAACAAGTGCAAGGCTTATCCTCCACTACATTGGGGCAACCGCACTTCTTAGCAGTTGTTGCAGGTGGCGGCTTTAAGTTTAGCTTTGACAATCTTGAATAGTTTTTTGGCAGTTTTTACATTGCCCTTTTCAGCGTTAAGTTTGACTGCTCCTATGGAAGTCTTCAAGTCAGAAATCGTATCCCGCTCATCTTTTGTAAGCGTCTCAGCAAACTTTACAATCAGCTTATTAAGCTCTATTTGTAGAGTGCAGACAACAGCCCTGTTAATGGTTAAGTCATAGCCACAAGAAGTCACTCTTATACAGTACACATCATCAGCTATACACTGTATGTTGGTAGTGCCAAACAAGTCTATACTTGTAAAAGTATTCCGAGCATCAGTTTTCAAGGTTAACACTTTGGAACTACCCCTAGTTGGGGATTCAAAAGTTACTTGAAATGTCTCAGGCTTTTCGTAGCCCTGCGCCCCCATCCATACACTAGCATCCTCAATAACTAAGTGTTCGCATCCGCGATTAGTTACTGTCAGATCAAAGTCACGGCTTTTAATACAAGGGCAACTCTCCATTTACTGTGGTAGGTCTGGGTTCTTAGGGTCGTCAGTCACTAAGACTACACCACCCTTTACGTAGATGTACGCTGGCTCTTGCGTATCTTGGTCAATTAACACCAAAGCTCCTTTACAACAATCAATACCACATCCGCACTTAGCCTCTTCTCGGAGAGCTTGTCGGAATGAAGTAACGGGTTTCCCCTTCTTGGTAAAAAAGACACCCTCAAGTACCTTGATTACACCTTTCAATTGGTTTCGCATATAAATAAAAGTTTAAGGGCTGAGTCTAAACCCAGCCCTTATTTTTTCAATGAATGATTATGGCCCTACGACTACATCGCATGTAATCTCTCCCTCACAGCATAGACCTCGTAGTTGAAGTGCTGTCAAGTAAGGTTCCCAACTGGCCTTCGTTACCGCGTCCTTCTCAGGAACTAGTACGTAGGATACATCAGTATTCTTACGTGTTAGTGCATTGTGGTGGAAGTGTTCACTTTCACTCTTGCTACTGACAACATTGTACACACAGTACGTCTCATCACACTTAATAAGGTTAGCTGCGTTACTTGCACGGGATGCAGCATCAGGTAGTCCAATGCGGCCTACGCGCTTGTTGCTGTATCTCCAATCGCGTCCAGACCCACCATTGTGGTTTCCGTAATGCGCTTTATCTTGCCAGAAGTATCCGTACCCAGAAGGTAGTTCTTGAGCCTGTGACTCTTTCCAGTAGTGGTTGTAAGCTTCCCATCCTTCACCTGCAAAGTTTGGCTCGATTGTACGGCCATAGTAGTTAGGTGGAGTAATGTTTGGTGGGAACTGGCAATCGCAAGGCAAATCAAGTGGCTCTACTAAAATAGAGAATCCACAATTTAAGTCAATGCTCTTATCATTTGCACCACAACCTTTACAGGCACCATTCTTGGTTTGTGTCTCAAATGGGTTACTCATTTCACAAGGGTCAACTGGTGCCCCATCTACTACAAACTGTACCGTCGTAGCGCAAGAGTTAACAGTGATATTGTACGGGCAACATGCTCGACTTCCTGGTGTGAGGTAAGCCCCGCCACCAACAGCTTCGATTACTGCATTTGCTTGCTCAACTACACGCTCCATTTGACCGTGCAAAGTGACACTTGTGTCCCCTGGCTTGGTTGTAAACGTGAAGTCAGTTGTAACGCCATCAACAATGATTCCTGTAATTCCTGGCAAGTGAGCGCAGTCTTTACAATCGGTGTCAGTTGGGGAAAGACAGAATACCTTTCGAGAATCAGCTTGGTTGAAAATACGTGATGCCGTGAATGGCTGGTATTGGTCAGCTAAGTTTGCTTTCTGGAAGTAAGTAATCTTACGTGGGTCATTTTGAGTAGTACCATTAATGGCATCTACAAAAGCACATGCAACCTCTTCACAGTTATGATCTGGGTCACAAGCATCGCAAGAATGGCACTCAGTAGGAATACTGAATACATACTCAGCTTTCTCATTGTAGCCATACTCTGAACGTACTCGTGTATCGTCTAGTAATAGTGACATTGTGTATACATCGTCACACTTAGTGCAATCAAAGAATACATCAACCACTTGGGGTACGCCGCAATTAGGTCGGCTTACATTTGTACAAATATTACCCTTGCAGAAATTAAACTCCTCGCCTGCAATGTGCATGATTTCCGTAGCCAACTGGCCTTCGGAACCTTGCCCCACTCCAATAGAGATGTTATTCGCAGTGGCAATATCAGCTACACTCAAAGTTAGATTTGTCTTTCTATCCCAGACGACCATCTCTCCTGCAAGTACATTCCATACATCTTTAGAGTTGCCAGGTAAGATTACTGGTTCCCCAGCGGCCTTCACAGGCAAGTCACCTACAGTTGCTAGGTAAGTATATCGGTTATAAGTAGCCATATTATTAATTAAGTTTTTCTACGTTTAGTATTTTGTTAAGTTGGATTTCAAAATCCCTTACATCCCCTAAATCTGCTCTCGCAATTAGGACAGCTATATCTATAACTCTCCTGTGGGAATACGTGTCATCAAGTTCTAATCCTTGATCTCTTGTCCTTACAATGCCGTTCCAATCCTCATATTCCCCCGCACTTATCATACTGGGTGCATGTATCTCTTTAGGCTTTCGGTAGTAATCTACCAGTACACTATTGGTTTTGAAATCCCCTTCGTGCCACACATAAAGTCCTTTTGACCCTTCATCTGCTAAAGCATGTTCCCACTGGTAAGAAGACTTCCAGTAGGGGCTTAACCTAGCATTATCTAAGTCATCAGTTTGAAACATAATCAGGGGGATTTCTTTTTCCCCGCAATCTGCCTTTTCTACTACCGCCCGTTGGCGAAGTATTTGGTAGGAGTCCTCTGGAATTTTGTAAATGTCATAAGACTTCCCAGGTTTATCTAACTTCAATTCAAACTCCTTTATCTCCAAAGACCTCAGATCATTTCTGACCTTAGATGAAGTCTCAGCAAGTCGGACTTTGTTTTCAAAATAGATTTCAAGTGCTTCGTTTATGACAGCTAACTTGTCCTCTATTCGCATTCTGCGATTATCCTCTCCTACGAACCTGTCAAACTTTCGATCAAATTCTATGATGGATCGTTTTGCAGGTACCATATTACTTTTTCAGTTTTTCCCGAATCTCAACCATAATTTCGTTGTTCTCAGGGTCTTCTAAGTAATTCTCAATTTTAGCCTTTGAAGTGCCCAACTCAATATCACCGTAGTAATACTTGTTGTTCTTCCGCTTCACAATTACACCCTTGGTTAAGGATTGTGTAACCATCTCCTGGAATTTTAGCTCTTGTGTAGTTACCCCACATAGTCGGATAAATGCGTCAATATTACGCTCACCTGTACCAGACAGGTAGTGGTCTTTTTGATCAGTGATTTTACGCATCAAAGCGTTCTTCACCAACTTAGGACTAGCCTTACGAGTATCTGTACCCATAGCCCTCAAAATAGAAGTCAACTTATCAAAGTTGTCCTCATTGAGCGTGAGTAGCTTCATAGCTTTGTAAAGCTCATCCGTTGCCTCAGTAGAAGCTGAAACACCATCTTGGATAGCAGTCACAGTATAGTCTACCGTAGCAGCAACCGAAGGTGCTAGTTTTTGGCCCGATACCTTAAACTTGGGGTCTGCTCGAAAGCAGTTTAGCCAAAACTTATCCAACGGCTCATCATCATTAAACGATGTTCCAGAACCCATCAATCTAACTTTAACGTCAGGGTGCTTCCAGAAAGGAGCATCAGGGTTGTTCATTGGGGCATTCGTGATTAGGTTTCCCTCCTCTGAATAAAAGCCAATATCTAAAACCAACTTATCAAGTTCTTTTTGGTCTAGGTCTACCAACATCTTACCTGTACGGAAAGAGATTCGTGGTACGTAGTTACGGGATGCCCGTGGACTTGCTTGCTTAGAATACTTCTTATCTGAAACGATGTCCCCCTCAAGATTCTTATTCTTGATTCGAGGCTCTTTCATAAAAGAGTTCTTCTTTGTATAGTTGACTGTAAAAATCATTCGTTGAGTTGTTTGTTATTTTTAAAAGTTGGCAGCGGAGCGTTAATCAAGGGATACCCCGCTGCCTAAGACTATTTCTAGCCTGTGTCTTAACTTAGGTTTGGACGGTACCAAACGATGTATGAAGGGTCTTTGACAACCATTCCCATCATCGTCTCGTGAATGTAGTAGAAAGCGTTCTCACGTTCGTTTCCTTGGTGGAAACGTCCAGCGAGGTTCCCGCCATTCTTGCCTAGCATTGGCCCCATTGGCCCCCATGTTCCTACTGAGTATCCGTATTGTTCAACGTCCTCGTTTTTGAGAATATAAACATTAGAATCCCGACCATCTCCATAACCATAATCAAAAATAATGAACTGATAAGAAGTAATTGGAAGGTTCTTGTAGCGACGAGTCTCTACGAGTTCCGCATCCAAGAATGGAAGGTGGTGTACTCGGATAAGACCAAATGGCTCCAAGAAAATCGCTCGGTATTGTTTCGCATTAAGCGTAACTGCCTTACGTCCTGGGAATAGTGGCGTTTCGCCTCGACCGTAGTTGAGGTCTTCTGTTTGAATAACACCCGCAATGTCAGCAGCCTTACAAGCTTTCTGCCAAAGAATAAGTCCACCTTTACCAGTGTAAATATCCGTTACTCGGTCTTCAATTGGCACTTTGTCATCCCAAAGGGTTGGCAAGAACTCGCTAAAGATGTCGAGGTTGAAAGCGTTGATTGGGTAGTCGTACACAAAGGATGACTCCATGAACTCAAACAAACCTGGGCCAGTTTGTAGTGGCTTCTCTGTCATTCCATCGAGGAAACGACCAGCAAAACGACCAGCACTACGCCCATAAGTAAGCCACAAGTCAATCTGACGATTGGTTGCGGCCATAAATTTCATTTCTAAAGAGTTCCAAAGAACATCTTCATCAAGACCACCTTCGGTCTTTCCACCTGCATTGCAGTCCTGACATTGTAGTCGGTAGTTCTTAGATTGTAGTTGAGCCAAGTCAGTAATCTTCATTTCCCAACCCATACGAGTCATAGGAACCTCAAACTCTACAAATGTCTCACCGTCACCGAAGTGAACGTTACCACGGTTAACCGTAGCCTCACCAATCAATGAACCAATCTGGATCACTCGACCACCAAGTACAATATCTTCGGGGCGTAAATAATCACGCGCCTCATCAGTAAGTAGTACAACCTCATACACCCAAGCCTCACCATCTGGATAAGGTTCGCTGCGAATGAGCATTGGGATTTCACGCAGTCCCTCTAGGATGATAATATCATTGGGGCCAAACCACTCTACATCGAGACCTAACTCGAATACAGAGAATCCTTTACCAATCTCTTCGATCTCCTTAGTGTAGTCTTTAATGACTGAGCCACGAATGTCGCCCTCACCAGAATAAATACGCCACTGAACAGTACGCTTATTTGTATTTACAATACGTGCGTTCTTCTCGAAGACTCGCATGAGTGTACCGTCCTTATCAATCAAGTTACCTTTAGCAAAAGCCGCCACGTCTCTGCGGACTGGCTCCAACATTTCGTACGTCAGCGCGTGGGGAAAAACCTCCATGAAGGCACGTTCATCGACCAGCTTGCTGAAATAATCGGACTGGTTCAACGATTCTTCAAATATTTTAAATTTCGATTCTACTGGCCTCATCTATATTCTATTTTTTAATTTTTATTTCATTCGATATACTCGAATGTATTACCTTTAACATTATTATGTATTCGGTTCTTAAGTCCAGGAGGACTCATACCTATGGCTGCTGCTGCTGCCTTGACTGTTTCGTGAACATTTCCAGTTAGAGTTCCCCTGTTATCGTGTTAATTCTACCCGTTCAATTGAACCCTTGGCGGCTGCTTTTTTACGAGACTTCTTTACGTCAATGTCGATGTAGTCGTTTAACTTATTCAACATTTTCTTAGCTGTCTTTCCACTTTCGTCCTTTCGGATTTCTCGGGGGTTGCTACCTAAGATGAATTGGATTCTTCGTTCTAAGTCTTTTTCAAGACTTTGTTGAGATTCCATCTCTTTTTTCTTAAACAAGGTTACTCGGTACTTTTTACCGTCTGGGCCTTGTACAATTTCAGTTTTATCAAATAGAGCTTTACGTACAGTGTTCATTTCTTCGTCACTGTAAGAGGTTCCGTTTATAGTTTTCGCCGCCAAAAGACCGTTAATGTCCTCTTTAAGCTTAATCTTGGATTGCTGTCTAGCCTGAACTTGCTCTTGAACCCGTGCTTTAATGCTTGTGTCCATTTCCACAGACTGCCCACTAAGCTCTGATTGTGCCTCAGCAATAATATCCATTAAGGAATTATCCTCTAAGTCCACACTTACTAACTTGCCAATTCTATTCTCACTGATATTTTTCAGTGTATAGTAACTTGTTAGAAAGTTTGTTGCATCATCTTCAAAACTGTCAGCCGACTCATCAAACTTGTAATCTGACAAATACTTCAAGTATTGTAGTTGTTGTAACTCTGGGTCTTGTACCCCATAATGCTTTAACTTAATTTCCTCAATCATTTGAGGTGTTAAGCCTTGTTCTTCCTCGAAGCTCTTACGTACTTCATCAGTAATCTGATTTCGTAGTGTTTCTTCTTTGTAAGCAACGTAAGCACTGTTTAAACCTTCCTCTGTAATGTCGTCGGCTACTTCAAAGTCCTCTGGGAGTGCCCCTTGTGCTTTGAGTGCGTCCGCCGCGTATTTAGCAAGATTACCCTTGACCTTAACTTTAAGGTCATCTGGTGTTACTTCTTCTTCTTCGATTTCATCTTCGACTTCGACTTTGGCTTGGCCTTCATCTTCGTCTTTGATTTCATCTTGTACTTGGATTTCATCTTTTGAAATTTCTTCCGTTAAATCGTTAGTTTCCTCTTTTTCCCCCGAAAGGAAATCAAAGGGTGTTAACTCTTCTCTCTCAATACCTGTATTAGTATCCATGCCTGTTTTCTTTTTCAAATATACTTCCGCAACTAGTATTGTGAAAGTTTTTTGGTTAATAAATGTTTGAGCTTATAGCCTACTTAGCCTTGATCTTCATCTTTTCAACTTCAAGTGCCTTATCTTGAAGTTCTTTTTCGGCCTCTATGTCCCGCTCTTTGATACGTTCCTTAGAAGCTAAGTCCAGAATTGTTCTCTCAAGTGAGTCACTGATCTTATCTCTATTGACATCTTCTGAGTTCTGGAAGGCTAGGCTTTGTATCTCAGCTACACGTATCTTGACTTCCTGCTCCCTTTGCGCAAGTAGCATCTGGAAGTCTTGAGACATTTGTAATTGAGCTTCCGCTGATTGCCTTTGCTTATCGAGTAGTTGTTCTTGCTTTTGGTACTCTTCGTCTGATAGCTTTTGCTTCTTGAGTTCAATCTCTTCAATCAACTGTTCTATCTCAGCCATTGACTCCCCATTCATTATGGCAATGAGGTCTTTTCCAGTCATACCATTTTGTAGGAATGTTAGGGCAAGGTTCTTCAACTGTTCCAGCTTCTCACTTTCTCTAAAGTCATCTACAACTGTTAGGTTGAAGTTTGAAAAATCTATGGTGTTGAAGTTCAACTCATAGTGAGACTTTAAGAAGTCATTGAGTATTGCTCCCTTTACTTGCTCATTGTCTTTGTAGACATATAAGCTCATTTGCATCATCGCTTGTAGTACCCGTTCTTTTATGAGTCTGTTCCTGTTATGGAACCTAAACATTTGTCGGTCTACCCCCGCGAGGGCAATTTGTGTGTTTTGGTTTGTAGCGTACTGCGATACTGCGCCAATCTTTTGTTGAGAGTAGTACATAGCCGAAACTATCTTATTCTCAAAATACTCTAACTGTCTAAGATCACTTTCAATGTCCACTGTCCTTGATAAGTCAATAGACCTAAACAAAGAAGCATCCATGTTATTGATACCTTGTGTGTGGTTAGCTACGATGGCTGTCCGCGCCATAAAGAGTGACTTGTACCACTGTGCCCAAGTCCACCCCTTTGGTATCATTGAGGTTGTTCCTAAGAACACCTTCCCAATGTCAGTAGCCTGATGCTCTTCCATTTTCTTCATCAGTACATTGTACTTGTACTGCCAAGGTTTGCCTAGATCAATTAATGAAGCGTTCTTTACGTTGTTTTGGAATGTGTTGTATGTACCACCGTAAATACCCAACTTTGGTTTGAACGGGTCTTTGATGTTGTTGTACTGGTAAGGTATAGGATTTAAGTCTATGTAAAACTCGTCACCTAACTTCTTACCACTCCATGTTTGTGGCACTACCTTGTCTTCTACTTTCAGATCACCAGCTAAAGGGTCTTTCTCATAGTGTTCGTCGCGGATTAAAATCTCCTTTCTACCCTCAACTAATCGAGTGACAAATTTTACCCGTCGCATCCAACGCCACGTAATGTATGTCTCCTTGATACCAAAGCCGTTTCTGTGGCTGTGGCTAAGGGATGAGTAAAGGCGTTTAAGTTTATCTTGCCCCTCACGACTCCGTACATTGATTTCCGCCGCAAGTTCTGGGTTGTTAGCAATGGTGTCCACCACCACTCGGTTAATTCCCCGCTCACTTACGTTGTCTTTTTCACCCTGGCTGTACCCTGGAATTTCAGAATATAAGTCCGAAATCTTCCTAATGTCTTTTTTAATCAACAGGTGGGCGTATCGAGATAACGCATCTTCTGGTGTTAGGTACTGCTCGTACTTGGCAAATTGACCGTCCTCTACAAACTCTGTATGTTCTGAACCACCCCATGTAACCCACTTAGGGTTTAGAGCCTCGAAGTGGGGTAGCCCATTAACTACGTCTAGCCTATAATACTCTTCTGCTGTTACTACTGCATTTTCTGCACCTATGTCAAACTTGTCCTTTGCTCGAGTGTAACGAATGGCCTCTTTGAGTAGAATCGCCGCGACAAGCTCATCTGGTGTACTTGTACGCTCCATCGCAGCTAAAATTTCATCAGGTGTCTCGGACTTGAATTGGCTGTCAATCTGTTGCTGTCTTTGCTGCTGTTGTTCTGGGGCAAGTGTTGAAGGGTCTGCTATCCCGTTGCTTTGGTCAAACTCTGCTGTAATCCTGTCTATCTCAGGTTGTATGATTGTGTTTTGGAAGTAAGCCTTTACCCTATCGAGCTTTACCCGTTCCCTGTGGTTACGTGCCTTAGATGAGTTATCTCGTATGACAGGTATGAGTGGGCGCATGATTAAATCACTTACCACAGATTTTGATACCCTGTCAATAATTGGGTAGTGGTGTAATTTACCAGAACCTAGTACTACATCTTCGTGTCCCAGTGTAATGTTGAGGGAAGAGTTTAGGTCTTCTATATTAGGCCACCGCCCTGCGTGTATTTCAAAATTCTCTTGAATCTTTTCACAGTGTGAATTACCTATGGCATGTGCCTGATCGAAGTAGTCAAAAAATTGTTTGGCTAAAGCCTTGTTATTGGCTTTCTTCTTTGAGTCAGATACATATAGCGGGTAACGCTCCTTTGTATTCTCACTGTGTCCACCTCTGTTTAAACTCGCCATATTAATATGAAAATGCAGGGTTAACCCGCTGCTTATTATTAGAATTGTTGCCCATACCCATATACTCTAAGTAACTTTGGTCTTTGGCTTTTACTTCATTGTCCTGCTCCATGATAGCAGGTTCATCCAATCTCTGTCTGTTCACTACCCCAAATAGCATAGCTGACGAGATCATATCAAAGTTTCCATCCCTTGAATAGTACAGAATCTCTTCACAGAACCTCATAGAGGGCACCTGAGACATCATCTTTACTTCTGAGTAATCTTCTACGTCACCAATGATTGAGTGCTTCCTGTCAACTACTGTGTGTAGGGCTGCATTCAGGTACTTCTCTAAATCAGGCTTCATCGGCGGGGATATATAAAGCCCCACTTTGTAATCCTTCTTTTGCTTGAAGTTCATTGCGTCTATTGCCAAATTAGGCTTAGGTAGAAAATAGAACCACCTGTCAGTCATACGGCCATGACGTAGAATATCCTTTAGGTTAATCTCGGGGAATATGGGGCATGTATAGTACGATGCAAGCTTGAAGGCTATCTCGTGATCTTTTTCAAGGCCACCTGTACCAATATGTCTACCCGTCCACTCAGCTACAATGTTGAATTGTATTTCCTCGGGATTATCTAAATCAAAGAATTTCCAGACTACAACACTAGCTAGGGATGTACCCCCGTCCTCATCTCTAATCGGGTCATAAGTGACTAGGTACTTGTAGCCTACATGAGAAATTGGGGGTTTGATTTCTGTTGGGTGTTCGTACACTATAATAGTGCCCGCCAACTCATCATCATCCATTGATTTCTCGTCACCCCACCTTGCCACTACACTGCATTCAGAAAGTGGCTTAGAGTGCCATATTACTTTGGTGTTTTCTTTGTTTACGTAATTTAGTACCCCTGGCTTCGCTAGTTTTTTCCAAAGACCTGTTTCTAACTCTGTCAACCTTGTTTCCGCCAACTTAGTTGGAAACAAGTTACCCTTGGATTGTAAGAACATCTCCGATGGTACAATAGGGTAGGATATTACGTGACCTTGGTAGGCCGAAGAGCCCGAAGCCTCTTTTGTGTTACGCTCTTGCATCTCATCTGCAAAAGCCTTTAGTACGTCAGTGTTTCCGTTCTCATCTTTGTAGTCACTTGACCTATAATATGCAGGTACAAAAAGACCTATTTGAGATGGCTTATTTGAAAATACATCTTTGAAACTCACACACTCATACGAAGCTGGATCGTAGAAAGCTTCTCGAATACCTTTAATTTTTTCTATGTTTCCCCCAGTACCAATGTAAACAGTGTAGCCAATCTTAGTGTCACGTTTTTGTGTACCACTATTCTCTGCGTGTACACCCTCAAAATTGGACAAGAGTCCAGCCTCCTCGACTACCATGCGTCTTGCACGTTCACCTACACCTGCACTGATGTTGTCCTTGTAGGATACGTGGTGTACCTCTGATCCTGTACCTGTGGTACTTTTACCACCAGTCTCTTTTACAGAGTTTGTTATACTTTTACCCGTGGTTAGTGAACCACCGTAAGGTTGGTAGAATGGTGAGTTAACACCCTCTTCTGGGAACGCCCCTATAGTTTTTCTCGTGTACTCATACGATGCTGCAAACTTACTAAGTAGACTGGCAGATTTACTAGAGTCAACAGAACCCACTACGGACACTGACGGGTTTTTCATCGCAAAAAATTCCGCCGTAGTACGTGCAGAACCAAATGTAAAATCATATTGTACTACACCGTTAGAAATTGAAAAAGATTTGCCTATACCACGTGAGGACAAAATTATGAGGTTTTTGGCCTCATTATGATACATCGGCTTACCCATCGGTTTGTCGTATATCCTGTACAAAGCCTCTTTGGGAGTTATGTATGTCTTGTACTCCCCATTGGGTTTTTTCAATACATCTGCGTAACGTTCAAGGCGTATTTTCTCCTTATTCAGTAACTCAGTTACCTTCTCACCTTTTGGCCCCCGCACTTTACCTTGTAGCTTACCTATTGGTAGGTAACAAGTGTACTCATCATCTAGCTCAAATCCTGAAAACCCATCGCACTCAGCAAGTGCATAAAAAATGTACCACTCAATATCCCGCAAACTCGGGGGTTCAACAGCCTCCCTACCTTCATCTCCTTCCACCTTTATTATGCTCATATTTACGTAGAAATATAAGTTGCCTGGCATCCATCTGTATCCACCCAATCCTTCCGTGCTGTTGAAGTCATGCCCCCAATGGCCTGCCAGACATCTCTCGGCTTGTGTCGTCCAATACTCTTGGTACTGAACCTGCTCATAATGTGGGTGGAACGTTTCGTGTTCTGTAACTACAAAATCCTTAATATTATACAGTTGGAACGGTATAATATGGGCTGGTTTGTAATTATTTTTGGTCATATACTATTTGGTAAATAATACCCCTGGTTGCTGCTTACCTTGGGTTTTAGCTCTCTGTTCTTCGTTCTCTGCTTCAAATTCTTCCCTTACTTTTCTAAGCTCATCATAAATCTTACTAATCTTTACTTGTATGTCAGCTTTGGCTTTGAGGTTAGAACCTGTGGTGCCTTCTAAATCTCGCTCCTGCCTTACAATCAATTGGTAAGACCTCTCACGTTCGTAGTAGTCTGACTTTACCTTACTCATTGTTTCCGAGGGGTACAGCCTAAACAAATACTGTATTTCATCAGATACAACCTCCATCCTTTCGGGGTCGTAATCTATTTGGTAATCCTCCTTTAAGTAATTGTCGTTTACAATCTGTACCCGCTTTTCTTTGGGTAGTCGATGGTATTTACTATCTGGGTCTTCTATCATAAAAGCCGCCCAGCGTATCTTAGAAACCAGTTCTGGTTTAAACTGCTTGATGAGTTTTACCGAACTGTCTAAATAACGCCAATGCGGATTCTGTTCAAAAAAGTCCCTATTTGGATCGCCCTCTGTAAACTTCATCTAATTTGAGGTTCTTAGGGTATAATCCCCACACTCAACTTTTACAATTACATGTATAGTGTCAGCATGTGCTGTGTTGTTTATGATCAATTTGTGGTACCCCTCCCCTAAAGCAGTGAAAGCAACCGTAGGCACTTCTGTAGCTATTGGAGTTAGAAATATTTGAGTCAGAAGTAATACTGCGGTAATCATAGAAAATATTTAAATTGGGGTGGCTGTTATAGCACCGCCACCCAAAAGCTGATTACTCCTTCACCCGAGGAGCAACAAAAGGAAAATTTCTATTTCACCCCAAGAATAAAAGACAGTTGCATACTATCCTTTAAGGGGTTACGTACAAGTACCCCCTTGTCATTCTTCACTTCTAGGTCTTTACCATCATTAAAGAATAAGGTAAATGTCTTTTCGATGTCCCCATTTACCTCATGGTTGTAAGTACCTTTTACAGTCTTACCTTCGTCAGTGAATCCAGTACACCCGCAACCAAAAATTGCTAGTGTACCATCTTCTTTACGGGCAAAGTCTTTACCCACTCCTGACAAGTTCCACTCAATAGGTACATTTTTAGAACCTTTGGCGACTTTCCTAGATATTGTTGATTTATGCGGCTGGGCCATAATTCACTTTAATTTCTATAGGGTATTCCCTACGATGTTGTTTGTAAAGGGTCTCATTAAATATAATTTTACCCCAATTTTCTCCACTATCAGTCTCAAATGGACTATACATCTTAGCTAAGGTGTCACAACCACATGCGCAGTCTTTACCACACTTAGTTCCCCCCACACACTTACCGTTTCTTAAACAAACCTGACAATCAGGTTCGTAGAAACGAAGTACGTACTGTTCGAGTACGTGCGGGGGTATGACGAACTTCAACAAGAATCCGTATCCTACACTAAACCACTTTGCGGGATTTAGGCAGTCTTTATAGGGAATGCCCCCCAGACCTTTTGAAATGTTTCGGTAATTTACGAGTACTGCACTAAGACTGAGTATTAGGTACAGACTCAACAGCGAATAGAGAATCGACATCTAGTATTTTATTTTCAATTTGAGATTTGCGTACTTTGAAGTACAATTCTTTTGAGTTTTCTTCCCGCAATAGTGGGTTAAGTGAGAACAAGTGTGGGCCGAAGGTCTTGATCACGTTACTTCCGTAGCGTGGTGGCTCCTCTCCCTTTTGCTTCATGCTGCTTGCACTCAACTCGTTTTGCACCCAGTCTCGATAAGCTGGATTCTCGACTGTGGTTACATCCGCATCACGCAACTTAACCACATCACCTACTTGGTATTCTGTACCACCACTTGCTAGTACCCGAGCTAGTGGGTAGTAGATTGTGCCCCCCTGACCTACACTTACCGCAAGGTCAAATTCATTCGCAGACTCAAAGCTGAAAATGTCTATAAGAACTTCATCTGACTTCCACTCGTAAATTTCTGTGCCAAAAGGTACAGGGGTATCTAGGAAAGTCTTGAAATTTTCAAGGGCTTGCACTGTGAGTGACTTAGCGTTTGAAGTAATCGCATTTTCTGCAAGTACCTCATCAAATTTACGTTTTGACATGTTGTTTTTATTTCTAGGGTATCGCGTACCCGTCTTTGATTAATTTTTTTGTTTTTGCCTCCCAAGGGGAGTCTTTGTTAGTTCTCCTATCCCGCTCCTTCAAAAGCCTGTAAAGCGTTTTCCTGTAAAGGATGTCGTTTTCATCCGTGTAGTGGTTGTTACCTACCAATAAATTTGATAAGTAAAAGGGCTTAGGGAAAAACTTGCCAAATTTCGGTATCAAAATCGCTGGAAGTTTCTTTGAACCCATAAACTCTCTGGTGTTCGACCAGAAATTCTCATAAATGTCTTTAACTACCTCTCTTGAAATACCAAACTCAGCTTCCGTCTCATTGAAAATTTTATGTAGCGTCTTGTGCATCCAGCGAAAGTTTGAAGTTGTATTCTAATTTCTGCCCCTTTCTGTAACCTAAAACCCCTGGAAGTTCAAAGTCATTCACACCTGTTTTTGCCCACTTCTTGCAACCCAACTTGTATTTATACAAGGATGTATCTGCATGATTTTTAAAGAGTTTGATGTCCAACATGTGCTTAACCAAACGTGCTTTGTACATCAGGTCGTTACCTTCGTAGTTATACACGCAACACTCACACAAAAAACGTTGTTCTTTATATGTAAGCTTATACTCCTCGGGCATAACCGAAGACTGCATTGCGATGTATCGCTCAAAAAATTCCCTAGCTGTACTTACCACCATTAGTAGTTGTTTATGTCACCAAAGATACGTACCTTCGTTTGAGTAGCAAAGTTTTTTAGCGCAAATCAATTTTTTTTACTATGCGACATCCAGTTCTTTTCAAAGCCGAAGACCACATTTACACCTGCAATGGTGAGAAGTACGAATCTGTAAGTGGACTCTGGAAACCTTACGCAGCACCCTTTGATGGCATGTCTATATCCATCAAGAAGGCATTTAGCGACCTAGACCCCTCAGCTTACAAACAAGCTAAATCCGAGTTAGGTTACAAGTCTGACAAGCTCATATCAAGGATATACGAAATATCTAGTGTAAGTAAACTGGACATAGATTTGAAATCTAAATTTTATAGAGACCAGTGGGCAGCTAAAGCTCAGTCAGGTACAGACTTCCACGAAGCACATGAAAACATAGATAGGGCCGCTGGGGGCCGAATCAACTCTTTCACTGGTGAGTGGACTAATATGATCAACTGGCCCATACGTGAGGGCTACTCAAACCAGTCTTACGAAGGAGACATGATGGATTTACCCGATGGGTACATTGTGGAGCTTTTGGTAAAAGACGACAAGTACAAACTTGCAGGCCAGGCAGACCAAGCGTGGATAGAGACAATTGGAGGTGTGCGGTACATAGATTTGGACGACTGGAAGGGTTTGGCCGTAGGTACTTTAATACCTACACCAGATGGTTTTAAGGCCATAGAGTCACTTAAATTGGGGGATTCAGTCTACAACGGGTCTGGTGATATTACTCGTATACGTAATGTTTCCAACATACACCACAACCCCTGTTACAAAATAAAATTTGACACTAATGATGAGATAGTAGCTGACCACGAACATAAGTGGGTAGTCTCAGAAAGTAAAAAACGTATGGTGAAAGGGGTTGTGGTGTACTTTAGAGTAGAGTCAGAAATGACCACTGAGGAAATCTTCCACTCTAAGAAAAAATTAGCCATTACCTGCTCGGGAATCAAAGGAGTGGAAAAAGACTTACCAGTAGACCCTTACGTATTGGGTATGTGGTTAGCAGATGGTAACAGTCATGTCCCTAGAATAACTTCTTTGGGTGGCCCTGTCTGGGATGAAATAAGGAAGCGTGGTTACGAACTAGGCCAAAATGTAGATAATACAGATTCTCTTGCTGAATCGAGGACTATACTGGGTCAAACGAGTAAATTCAGGGAGTTGGGTGTCCTTAAAAACAAGCACATACCTGAAATTTACTTTCAAGCCTCTTATGAACAAAGGTTAGACTTACTTCGGGGTTACATGGACGGGGATGGGTACTTCCACAGAAAACGTAAAAGATGTTACATGGAGTCCACGAGTTACCAACAAACTGTGGATGTATCTACACTGGCCTCATCTTTAGGTATGAAACCAACCATACTACCCTATAAAGCTAAGGGATTTGGTAAGGAGAATATACCAGCATGGTACGTTGGTTTCAGCCCAAGTGTAAATCCTTTTCTAACTCGAAATCAAGACTACCACGAAGTGGTGGACAAAACTGCACACGTTTACTCAAACGTGCGGTATATCAGAAGTATTGAGCGTGTAGAGACAGTACCCACAATATGTCTTGCGGTAGAAGGTTCTGACAAAACCTACCTATTCAGTAAGAACTACATTAAAACTCACAATACGGACAGACAGATAGATGTAAAGCCCAGCTACTTCGAGCGCGGAGTAGGTTATCGTAAACTGTACTACCCCTTTGATCACCTATACGATACCAACCACTGGAAGTACGCCCTAAAGATTAGCACTTATGCTAAGATGATGGAACGCAAGGGGTTTGTTGTACGTAACTTAGCCTTTACCCATGTAACCCATGACGAGGATAACAACATTCTAACCCAGAAGCGTTACGCTATACCCTACAAATCCTACGAGGTTGGGTTGGCCCTTGCCGAACGTGAAAAAAGTTTGAAAAAAGTTGTCTAAAAACTTTGTGGTTAACAGATTAGGTTGTATCTTCGGATTCTAGTAATGGGAAACAACACTCCAACTACATTAATCAACGAGTGCATCGTTATCGACTTCATCGCCGCAAGGCGTGTTCGGGAACTACGTATGTACGCTTTGTCCGCTAACCTGATGTCAGGTAGGGGCTACATGGCTGTGGATGATTATGTGACAGGTATGATGGCTTCTGGTAATTGCAGTAAGATTACCGTTAAGCGTTGGATAGACACCCTGTGTCTCACAGGTCTCTTACGTAAGCGTAAGGGCATGGTGTACGTAACGGGCCGTAAGATGCTTGAGAAGTATTACGCCGCCTATGGGGTAATCCCCCCAAATCGCGGCGGAAGCCTCCAAAGATATATCAAGTATGGTTCAGACAAGGATTTGGACTATGCCGAATTTAATGAACTCTCAAAAAAGTGGGTGAGATTCACCCAAGAAAATTTAATGTCGTATTCTGAATTTCAGAATCACGCAATAAGACAGATTGCTCTTTTGGAGCAATCTAGGATGGCCTATGCCTTATCCAAGAATAGCCGTAGCATTGATGCTGACAGCTTAATTAATCAAGGGAAAGTTGAATCTCGCCGCGCCATCGTAAAAGATGGCCGAAAAGCGGGATGCAGTCTCTCAAGGTTACAGGGTATTTTAGGAATAGACAAAATGGTCATCTCAAGAGCCTTAATTGGACACACTCAAAAACAGTATAACGAATCCAATGTCGTAAAAGGCAAAGCTTTCCGATTCCTGTATAAGAATTTGTTCAATGGGGTTCGACCTGATCCTCGTATTTCTTTTGTTTACAGCAAGAAGAAGGATGAGTATAAAATCAGGTACAGATTATCTAACAGGATAATTGCACCCTTCTCAATTTACTCCAGTAAATCCAATAAAGGGTCTACCCTCCCTAATAAGGGGGTTACCCTATAGATTTAATCTTAGGCAAACAAGTTACTGAAAAACAAGTGTAAGCCTTGATTTATAGTAGCGGGATTGAGAGGGGGTAGTTAGGAGTTGGATTGACAAGAAACAGCCTAAATAATGCCCTAGATTGACTGGGGGTAAAAACAACAGGAATGCCCACTAAGAATATTTTCAGTGTAGATGCAGGTACAGTAGCCCAGGGCATAGTCCTTCGAGGCGACACCCCATACACTGCCACTATTTTCGTAGACACCCCAGAGAACCTACTAGGTTTTAGGAATGCAGCTACGTTTGCTTGTAATAACGAAGGTGGCCAACGAGTGGACTACTACGAGATTGGCTATTTCATGGAATGCCTATACGAAGGAGACATAACTGCTTTTGAACTTCTGTTCACCCCAGATGAGTTTATCACCCACCAGTGCCATGAATCTCAGATACTTCGGGATGCTTCTCAAGACCTCATTTCAAATGAACTTGTGGACAGACTCTATTGGGCGGGGGATGGAATGGTACATGAAATTACATCGACCCCTATGCGTTACGGATTCAGACGTGTGGATGATAAGGATTACGAGGGTATTGGTTACGACCCTGTGAAAGCTTACGAGTGCTTGAGTTACCTACACAAGTCTAAGGCTGTACGAGAAGACCGTACGATACGCCTGAGCGATTTAAAGGTCAAATACCTACAATCCGTGCTTGATGGTCAATTGACGCTCCCTACGGTACTCAAAGCCATAGGGGAATTGAAAGACGAGTTGAATAGAACTCGTGAGAATAGTGATCTACCAAGCAACCCACCAAAAAACTTTCTACAGGACTTGGTGTTGGATATTCGCGGACTAAAAAACCCAGTATAATGAGAAAGCTTTTCTTAGACGACAAACGACCCGCTTGGGACTCTACTTGGCACGAGGTTCGGGACATACACGAGTTTTCTGCGTATATCACTGAACACATGCCAGATGTAATCTCTTTTGACCACGACCTAGAACCCCAACACTATTGGGGAGATTACATAGATGGCAACACAGGACTTGAGTGTGCTAAGTGGTTGACCAAACACTGTATAGTGAACGACCTAGACCTACCTGAAATTCGCATACACTCAGCGAGTGAGGCGGGGGCCAAAAGAATTTCAAATCACTTCTTAGACTACGGCTTGATGTACCTTGCCGAAGAAATCTTAGTTCACCCCGTTCCGTACGATCAATCCCACTAAATGAAAGAGTTCACCTACTACTGCCCTGTTTACCACGCCAATATTAGCATTCTACTAGTGGATGATGTAAAGTTTGACGATGGTGCCATAGTTGATCAAATCAATGAAAAGGTTGGTTCAGAATTAATTAGTATGCCGAGGGCTACTTGCATTTACAGTTCGGAGACAGATGAATCAACCCTTGTATTTAGAAAGTCTGATCTAAATTTGACTACGATACTACACGAGGTGATCCACCTGAGACAAAACATCTTTTCAACAAGAGGTTTGTACAATGACGGACATGGCAACATTGCATTAGATGAAGCGGAAGCGTACTTTGAGTCTAGTATTTTTCAACAAGTTGTCACTCGTCTCAGAAAGTTCATTAATTTTGACGACTTCTTAGAAACAAAATCCAAAATGCTTTGATTAGGTGGCGAGAAATAAAACCCCCCGTAATACCCATCTATTTTATTGAATATGGGCACCTAAAGGACTTCCTTGATCGCGGGGGTGAGATTTCCGAAGATGGACTAGAAGCCATGCTTGATTACTTTGTTGAATTTGAGGAGTTTGAAAAAGCAGCCCTTGTACGGGATGCACTAGCCGATCCTGAAACGGGTCACGAAACTAAAATGACATGACAAACAAAATTGTAGGGTTCCTTGTAGGAATCTACGTCTACCTCACCACAGACCCCGAAAATGATAGGGTCTTGAACTTCATAGGTGACTTCAAACAGCTAGTGAGGGATTTCCTCACAGGCGGCACAGAAGAACCACCCTAGTGGTACGGGAATTTTCCCAAACAATGCAGAGGATGCACGAGAATTTTCTTCTAGGTTAATCACAAAACAAACAACATGAATTTCAA